>Ga0315280_10000043_pt1 | contig 224407 bp, 283 predicted proteins | sample YL17G06_40_MG_FD_203697 | JGI IMG/M metagenome (GOLD analysis project Ga0315280, IMG submission 203697) | Sediment microbial communities from Yellowstone Lake, YNP, Wyoming, USA - YL17G06_40 | ecosystem: Environmental > Aquatic > Freshwater > Lake > Sediment | place: USA: Wyoming | collected... | reverse complement strand
CAGATGCTCATCTGGAACTAAAACTGTTACTTGCGAGCAAGTATCTTCAACCAAATGGAAGTGTTATGTGTGATTGAAGAAAAGAAATTGGCATTGTTGTTTGTAATAATTTTAGTCGTAGCGGCTTTAGTCATCTTTGCAAAAATATTCTTTTTCAAACCGCTACCAACTTACAGTGCTTCTGATGAAGCATTTGACTTCTTAACATCAAATCCCGAGCAAACTTCAGCTTTATTTTCCAGTACTTCAGAAAATACATGCTACTGGATTACACCATCATACAACGGAACAAATTACTTGCTAGAAATAAGAGAATATGATTCCCCTACAAAAGATTGTGTTGGAACATTCATCAACCAAACAGATATCGTGATCGATAAGCCAGGGAACATCATGGGGGATACAAGTTGCATTTGCGGAGGAAAAGAATATTTGATAAAGAAATTGTCAGAAGGGGATTTGACAAATTTTGTTATTTCAGGAAAGTGAAAAAATGAAATCAAACAAAGTCATATATAGCATTTTAATTGTTTGCTTAGAACTCGTTACGACTTTGATTACTTTTCCAATAATTTCTGAACAATCTTTTGCTCAAACACAGAAAGGAACTTGCGCTTCTGCAGCTCAAAAAGAAGCACAAATAAGGCCAGTGATTGAATATACAAGGCTCCCTATAAATGTCAATGGTGATAACAGATATTTTGTTTTTGTTTACAGACCTGATAATTACAACAAGAACATTGAATTGAAGGTTGATGGACTTCAATCATGGTGGATTGAAGAACTGAAACCAAATATAGCTTCGATGTCTGGAGGAAGTGTTATTGTTAAAAGCTCTGGCTCTTTTATTATTCATGGCACTCCAGTTCCAGTCTCATGCATTTGCAAACCTGCCAGTCCGCAATCTGCTAAAGACGTTTGCTCTTCAGGCTGCATAAATGCTGGTGTGGATTGTCAGGTCGGATGCAAGTCTTCAGCTGGAGTGAAGTTAACACCAACAGATTCGGCAATAAAAACTTTTGGTTTTGATAATGGCAGAGACTTTTTGACAGTCATAGGCATAACTCAGAATCAAATTCAAGGATTAACAGATGAACAAATTTCTTTACAGTTTTATGCTTCGACTGCAGCTATGTTCGGTTTGTTAGATTCTCAGATATTTAATTCAAAGCCACCATTGGTCTTTGCTGACAAAGTTGAAATTACACAAATTCTAGCAAATGGCCAAGAAATTTCATATGGCACTAAACCTGCACAACAAGCCATAGATTTTGTTCATCAAAACTTGTTTATACAAGATCAGACTAAAGAATGTCATGCTTATTTGCTTTCTAAGACAACTGATGGCAGAATATCAAAAATGGTTGTGATGATTGGATTAGATCCAAATGATGCTACCAAGACAAGGTTGGTGTTCGCTGATGGATTTTCTCATATACCACTTAAAGACGGATTTACTGCAATTCGAGATACTAAATCATACGAATATTTTCAACGTTTTCTAAAAGATGATTATGTGATTTTAGGATATACGCACAGTCAAAATGCTCCTTATGTAGATGTTGGTGATATCGTAGCTGGAGTTAGACGTGCTATGCCGATATACAAGAAATTATATACATTGTCTCTAGTTGAAAAGATTAAAAATGTATTGCAGTTTTGGAGAGAAGATCCAATCATTTATGTCATGGGCTATGACCCTGCTACTAAATTGTTTTCAGTAAATGTGGTTGACACAAATAAAGGACTTGCATTGGAAAATTATGGCATAGCCAAATATGGAAACAGTCAGTATTTAGAGATGGCTGATGGATCCGGTGGATGGGGCAGATGGTCTCTAGATGATGCTGCACGAAAAGGATTCCCGATAAATGGTGTATTATCCGATTCTGTTATTTCAGTTTTGATAACACCTTCTAGTGTCAATAGTGCTGTCATGAAAAATATCATAAGCAAAACTGGAAACAATTTTTACATGATGTTAGATGAACTTGCGAGGCAGGCAAAAGAAGCTAACATGGAGTTTGTTCAAGCTAAAAATCTTGGGCAAGACACAAGACCCGCCGGTTTAAAAATAATTGCCATAAAAGCCGCCTTACTAGAATTGGAATCCATTGTTCCAAGGGATTATACCGGTTTTTCAAGAACAAATCAGATGATTTATGCGACAATATATGATATCAAAGATCTGTTGGGTATACCAGATGAGGTCAAACCTCTTATCGTAAGAATCATTGATGATACTACGAAAATTAAAGGAAGAGTTACTGAAGGGATGATGAATTCTCAAAAGGATACTGTGGATGATGTAGTCAAACTTGAAAAGGAAGGTAAAATGGCTTCGAGTGATGCTCATTCACAATTTACAAGTGATGTAGATAAACTTACAACCACAATGGACAAATCAAATCAAGCCTTAAATGATCCGTCTATAAGAAAAGTTGCTGAATCTGCAGGAGCAGAAAAAGATCCTGTAGGTGCGGCGAAAGCATCAGGAACATGGGGTCCGCTTGTAGTAGGCATTGGTCTTACACTCTCGCAAGCAGTTTCGCCAGACCTAAGAGCTTATGGTCAAAAAATTCAGAATGACAACTATATTTTGGCAGCAAATATTATAGATGCGGCTGGTTGGGTGACTCTTGCAACAAGCATAGGAACCACTGCAGAGGTTTTGATAGGAACAACTGTGCCCAATGTTCTTATAAAATATTTCTCTTTCGGAGTTACGGTAGAACAAATTGTTTCTGGACTTGCTTCAGCGTCAATCATAGCTGCAATAGTAAATACAGTTTATGAAACTGGAAAAGAAATAATTTGCAGCTCAATTGACCCCAACAATCCTCTATGCAACTCCTCCTGTTCACCCGATCCTCTGTATGGCACGATGCAACTAGAACTAGAAAGAAATTACATGAAGCCGGGAGAAAAAATCAATTTTGTCCTGTATGGTATGCAAAACTGCAACAAGCAGATTGGAAAAGTAGCTACCTTAAAGCAAATTTCACAAAACCAATACCAAACAGACAAAATCATAGGTGATTGTGCCTTCAAGGAATACAGTTCTGGCGTAGCGACAATACTTTGCTGTGAAGGCCAGATTGGAAGGACCTGCAACACACAATCTGGAGGTTGTATAGATGTTACTTTGGATAACGGGAATTACAAAATTAATGGTGAGTTAAATCCAACAGATAACACCCTTAGGGCTTTTGGTACTGATATGCAGAATTTCGCAGTTGGGAATGAACCACCCACTACAACTACCACTTTGTCTGCTACTAAATGTTGTTGCTATAGCTCTTCAGGGCAAGTTTCATGCACAACTGGATGTCAGTACGATTGCTCAGGAAACCCTTGCAATACTGCTAGCGAATGTACTGCAACAACAACTACAGTACCATTAGGTTGTAGTCAAGAATGTGCGAATAAAGGATACACCAATGCTATCTGCAGAAATGGAAATATTTGTTATACAGGAGAGCAAGATATAGGGCAAGATGGATGTGGATCGTTTCAGAAATGCTGTTGCTCTTCTGCTGCACCACCCCCACACACTTTGCAATGCACTAAAGAGAATGACAAATCTTGGATATGTCAATCATCCCAAGATAAAATTGAATGTACACGCGATACATCTGCCAGTAGACTTACTTGGAATTGCCAGATTGTTTAAAAATAGAACTTATGATTTTCTTTCTTTTTCTGGAAATATAATTACTGGAAGATCTTTTTCAGCAATGTGTTGTACTGCTATAGTCCTTAATTCATGAGCAGGGTATTTTCCTTGCAATCTTTTTTGCAAAGCTTCTAAATCTGTGCCATGATCAACTACCTGCCCATTGTATGCAGCAACGAATTCGTTCATGTATCTGCTTCTAAGCTCCTCTCTATGAGCAGCCAAATAGCCATTGTTTTCTACAAGCCGTTTATTAACTCCCTTCTCTTCTTTTGTAACTGCCATTGTCATATTTTAAAATAGGTAAACAAAAGTAATAAATTAAACCAAATTAATTTGAATCTAAAAAACTGGCTTTAAATACCATCTGCGGCAAAATATATTTAAAAAAACGAGGAGTGTGAAATGAATGGGATTAGTCGTTAAATCCGCAGTTAGAGGTCATTTGAAAGGAATGAGAGCTTCTGGTAATTTCTTCAAGGCTTTAGACAAAGCAGTTGCTGATTATTTGGTCAAAGCAATAGCCAGAGCTAAAGCAAATGGCAGAAAGACTTTGAGGCCTGAAGACCTCTAGGCTCTCTTCTTTTTTATTAAGCTTTAAGAATTTTATTTACTAATTTCAATAAATGGTAAAAGTCATCGGCATCACAGGAACGATTGCCTCTGGGAAGGAAGAAGTTAGGGAAATACTCAAGAAAAGATTTTCTGCTTATTATGTAACTTTATCAGATGTCATCCGTTCTGAATTGGAAAGAAAAAAGATTAATTTCACCAGAAAAACCCTGCAAGATCACGGAAATGATATGAGGAAGCAGTATGGAAATCACATCCTTGCACTGCTTTCTGTCGAATATCTTCCAAGAGATAAGCAGTTGATAATAATCGATGGGATCAGGAATCCTGGAGAGGCCGAATATCTTACCAAGAAATTTGGTCATAATTTTATACTAATTGGTGTTGATGCTCCAAAAGAGATCAGATGGCAGAGAGTTCAACAGAGAAAATTGAAAACAGATCCAAAAACTTTTGAAGAGTTTGATGTTCTTGACAATAGAGACCAAGGAATAGGAGAACCATTGTACGGGCAGCAGGTAAAGGCTTGTATAGATAAAGCAAATGCTGTAATCGAGAATAATGGAAGTTTGGAAGATTTAGAGAAAAAAGTTGATGAGGTTTCAAAACAGATTATTGCTATTTAGATTCACCAATTGCTTTCTAGTTTTTTTGCTTCTTGATACCAAGTTTCATCAAATTCGACTCCAAGAGATTTTCCTAATTCACGTTGATTTTCCAAACCTTTCTTTGTAAATGTTTTTATAGAATATTTTGCTTCTTTTCCAGCAAAATTTAAATTGTCCAATTCCTCAGCTGCAGTATGCAATGATATGCTTATTGGTGAAACTAACTCAGTAATGATAGTTGGGTGCTGTGTGTAAAAATCGGGTAATTCATTGCGATTATGACTGTTATAAGCTGATACAGAAGTTAAAGCTGGCAAAAGGAGTATATTTGGATTATCTTCTTCCCAATCATCAAAGAAACTTGGTATATCATCAAACATTAATTGTCCGAATCTTGTTATTTCTCTACCCTGTGTGTAAAGATACCTTTTAATTGCTTCTTGGTCTCTCCCATATTGAATCATCTCAACAATAAGAACTGGTATTGCACCACCGATTATACCTAATTTGTCTAAAAGACCTCTACAAGCTACGATAGCTTCATCATAATTAGAGGCACTAAGAGTTTTTAATGCTGCGTTTTCGTCTTCTCTTGCTAAATGCGCGGCTATTGCCAGATCTTTTGCTTGAAATCTTTCGACTGCAGCTTTATTTTCTAAATAAACTTTTCGGGCTTCTGGACCTGCTTCTTCAATGTAATTCCAAACAAGTTGTTGAAGCAACCTAGCGGCATTGAAATAAACTGAATGATTAAAAGTTCTTCTCTTCTTTCCTATTTTCTTACCAAGAACCTTGATTGGTTTTGTAACTGGCATAGGGATTGATTTTGATAGAAGCTCTGGATTCCAGCCCTCATTTGATATATCAGCTCTGATACGTTCAACATCAATCTCTCCACTTTCAGCCAGTTCTTCCACATAAACATCATCCTGCCACTGATCTCTCATACTCGAAGCCTTGGCAGCATTTCTAAACAGTCCAGAAAGTTCTATTCCTTCTCTATCTACCAAGCCTCTAGCTGCATGATATACAAATAAAACCTCTAATGCTGTATTTGTCGCAACCCTGCTGTAATGCCATAAAGCTGCGTCCATTTCACGCTGATACTTTAGACGATATTGAAAAAAATATCTTACTTGATTGTCAGCAGCTTTTTTCGAATCTACTTCTGCTGTCCATAGATAATCTAAGAGCGTTAATGGAGAAACCATATTCTTAAAAAAGGCGTTAAAGGATTAATACCTTAATATGTGTTGTGCTCTTGCCTCAACATGTTTATTCTGGATTTCAAAAAGTCTTTCCATTCCATAATCCTCAATCACAAAACTAGCTACTGCATTTCCAAGAGCAACGCATTCTTTGGGGTTTTTTTCTTTTATAAAACTGGTAAGAAATCCACCGACAAATGTATCGCCAGCTCCAGTTAGTTCAACCACTTTTGCTGGGTAACTTGGGAGATGAAATTCTTTATTCTTATCAAAATAAGATGCTCCATTCTCAGCATCCTTTATCACAACAAACTCGTTCACAATTCTAGCAAGACTTCTACCAATCTCATTCAAATTATCTTCTCTCTTCCCTCTAATCTTCCAATGGGCTTCGTGGGCTTCAAACTTGTTTGGAAAGAAGAAATCAGAATTTGCTAAGACGTCTGAAAAGAAAACTCTCGGACTTCTTGCCATCTCCTCCAGTTTTGTGTCAACTGAGATGTATGCATATGGGTTGACTTCTTGCAAAAATTTTATGAAAGCAAACTGTTGGTCTGGAGATAATGAACACAGATGATAGACTGATGCGTTCAAATATTTTTTTGGAAAATCTTCAACAGAAATAGAAAAGCCAACATTTACTCCATATTCAAGATGTTTGACCTTGCTCTTTTCATGAGTTATCACCCATTTGCTTGATTTTTCATTTGGAATTCCTTTGATTCCTTTTATGTCAACGCCTACTTTTTCTAAATTTTTCAAATGTACAGGATTGAAATCATCACCAATCCTAGAAACAAGTCCGACATTTGCTTTACATACAGCAGCTGCTACAGCTGAATAAGTACCCGCACCGCCCAGAACTTGCCTGAATCCTCTCGGTCCTTCAACAATATCTTGAGAAACATATCCAACCACAACAATTTCAGGAAACATTAATTAGAAATTGATTATTAGAAATAAATATTCATCCACCAATTAGTTTGTTCCAGAATTTTTCTTGTTTCTTTTCTGCTTCAATTCTCTTCTTCATTATCTCTGCAACAGATTTTATTTTCTGTTCAGCATCCTTTACCGCTTTTTCATTATCCCCAATTCCGCAACTGTTTCCAACACCAATAACAAGTATGTTGCCTGAAGTGTTCTCAATATTTTTTTCAAGGAGTTTGATGGCTTGGTCTATTGCATCTAAAACGCTCAGCTTCATTGGCATTATTGCTTCTTCTTGGGACATTTTGATAACTATTGAATCAAGAGGAAGATTCTTTGCCACAGCTATATTCTCGATATAAGAACGATCTACACCAATCCCTCCAATTGCGACTCCTATGCCTTCTGCAATAGCTCCTGTCCTCTCTCCCTCTAATTTTGCAGCAGCATCAACTGTGATGATCTTCTTAATATTTTCCTTCTTTATCAAATCTTCAGCTGCCTTTCCAAGTTTTCCTAATCTTCCACCTGGCCCTTTCGCTTTCATGATGATGACATTCTTTCCTTTTATTTTTTTCTTGGCAACAACAGTATCTTCTTCTATTTCTTTCACTCTTGACGTTCCAATCATTTTAGCAACAACTAATGGGCTAACAGAATCTCCAATTGGCCATCTGTTTGTCAAAGCTTCAGTTCCTAATAACAATGCTTTTGACAACTTTTCAACCATAGGCAACTGCATCTGCAAAATCATTGCCAGCTGCAGGTTCTTTGTTTTCCTAATCAACTCAACATAATGGCGAACAATTTTTGCTATCTGATTTAATGACATGGCTCCTGACAATCCCATCACAAGATCCATCTGCTCTTCTTCATTCAATTTGGGAGCAATGGTTTTTGAGAAATATTTCATTTTTTTTTCGAAAAGATCCATGATGTGTTCAACCTTTTTGACAATACCATAAGGATCTAGATTAACTGGTTCGATGACGTATGCTTCCAAAAAATTATTTATCTGTTCTTTTAGTTCTTTACTAGGGTTGCTTGTAACTTTTCTGGTAACAATTTTCTTTGCTTTTCCTGTATAACCTTCAAGCATCTCTGCAGTTCGCTCTAACTTCCAAAGCATTTGGGTAACTATGATTCTTTGGTAGAAGAGCATGAATACCATAAAGAATATAAACCATATCATATTGCTGAAAGCATCTCCACCCAATTGGAATTGAACGACCATACAACCACTTTTAAAAACTTTAGTATGCAATTATATATTGATAGGTCTTTATAAATGTTTTTAGCGAGTTGTTGATATGGAGAAATGGAGAATTTTGCTGGCTTTGGTATTAATTCTAGGCATTTTCGGATTATTATTGATATCTCCGTATGGAGGATTCTTAAGAAATAGCTTTTCTGGTGTTACTGGCTTTTTTGCCGGCAAACCTTCGGGCCAAGGATTTCCGATTACGATAAAGATGGTGAAAGAAAGTTACTACGGACATTCATTCAAGCTCACTAACTCATCAGTGATTCTATCAGGAGTTTACCAACTTTTGAAAGTTGAAGATCAAACGTTTACTCTGAAAAACAGCCAGAATACTACCGTTATATTTGATGACTATGCCGGAAGCTTTGAATATACTTCTGATGGAATAATTAAAGTTTCAGGGCAAGCTAGCTATTTTGAATTTGGGGATTTGGTTTCTTCATCTGGAAAACCTTTCAAGGTGTATCTTGAACTTGTACCAACAACGATTATTGTAGTTCCAGTTTCTGAGCAAAAAATGGTTTTTAGTTCTGCATATGGCTATATCGAGAGGTACATTGGAAACAAATATGCGCAGATTGGTTTGTCGAATGACAAGCTTGAAGTTGATAATTTTGCTGGAAGTTTAAGATCAGATGGAGCAAATCTAGTTCTCGATGGGCAAGCTTCCAACGTTAAAGGTGATAATTTCACCTTTGTTTAAATTAGACTAAAAAAGAGGTGTTAGTAAATGTATAAACAAGTTAGGACTAGGAGAGAGGATCGAGATAATGTTGCTCTTTTTGTAGATGGTCCAAATATGTTAAGAAAAGAATTTATGGTTGATTTGAGGGAATTGAAGAAAAGAGTTCAAAAATATGGAAGAGTTGTTGTTGCAAAAGTTTTCGTCAACCAGTTCGCTCCTGAAAAATTGATTGAAGCGATAATAAATGAAGGTTTTGAGTCAATCATGGTGTTGGCTCAGAAAGAGGAAGAAGCCTCAGATGTTGACGTTTCGTTGGCAGTGACTGCAATTGAAAATATCCTGACAAAAGATATAGAATACATAGCGATTGCAACTAGAGATGCTGACTTTCTGCCAGTGGTTCAGAAGGCAAAGGAATACGGCAAGAAAGTGATTGTCTTAGGAGCAGACCCTGGATTTTCTTCAAGTCTACAAAATGCAGCAGATTTTGTTGAACGTCTGTAATTTTTTTCTTTTTTTCTTTCTTTTTATCAGAATACCCTTTTATATCTTTTGGAATTCAATATATCATTAAGAAAAAATTCTGAGGTGATTGAGTGGGTTTGTTGCATGATCTGTTCAAGATAAAAACAGAAGAAGATATTGTTGAGCTTCCATCAGAAGAAACTGAAGGACAGAAAAGACAAGTGTTAATTAGGCTTGAAACGTTGAGGGATTTTGTTGATATTGATCGCGTCGCCAGACTTTTGAAAGAAGGAAATATCGTCTTTCTGAAAACAAAAGACCTACAGAGGAAAGATATAGGAGAATTCCAGAATTGTGCCCAGAAACTCAGAAAAGTGTGCACACAGTATGGATTTGACCTTGTCGGAACAGAAGAAGGATATTTTGTCTTGACACCAAGCTTTGCAAGAATCATAAGATGAACCTGAGTTTGAGAAGTCCTAAAGTCTTTTTAGAAGAAGAAAAATGAAAGCAAGAGACTTAGCGGAATAGAAATTATAAGGCATACACCAATTCCAACGGCTAGGAAAGTTGCTATTTTGAGAATTCTATTCTTTATCATTTGGGAAACAAAAAGTCCTACCAGAAAACTAAGATAAGAAAGTGAAATGAACATTGAATTTCTGACTATGCTTGATGCATCATGCGTATCATTTGAGACCATTATATAGAAAAGGTTGGGCTTTTCAAGAGGAACGAGTGTTGGTGGGGCGAAGAAATACTGAACGATGAGGAATGCCGAGATAGTGTAAGCAATCCCAATAACAAAGGAAAATAAAATCATCTTTAAATCAAAAGCTATTTTGAACTTCCAGATTATCAAAATCAAAAAGATTATAGCAATAATTGGTAAACCAGCATAACAAACAAGTTTGATTATGTCCAAGCTGAATGGAAAAATCGTATTCAGTAGAATCATTGACAGATATAATGGCGGTGCTAATAAAGTTGGTATTAGAACAAGCAAAATTGTTTTGAAATTCATTATTTCACTAAATAAAAATTATTGATTGTGGCAAATAAAGTTGATATCTAGATGGGTCTTTGTTCCCTTCTCTGCATAAACAATCCAGGAATATTTCCAATTTTATTTATCAAGTCATTGTAGAAAAATTCTAAATCATTTTCTCCAAGCTTGACTCTCTGATCAGCTTCAATCAAAACAGATGGCAGGCCATATCCTGAATGGGTTGTTAATTCTATCAAGATTGGTGAAAGAACATCTGCAATCTCAACAACACCTTTATGACCGAAGAAATCAATCCTTATCGGCCTGTCGAACTCAGCTGTTTTCAAGTAGTATGTATAGAACTCGTTTGCCAAAACTTCTCCGAAATCTCTTAGCACTGGATGATTTTCAGGATTTGCAGAATATCTGAAAATTAAAGTTCTTTCATTCAGATTGAGCAGATGAGTCAACAAGTGAGTGTCTTTTGTCCGGCTCAAAACAAATTTCAACTCTCTAGCAATCGGATCATCTGTCTCTCCGATAACCTTTCTAGCAATTACCTCGCAAAATCTTGTCCCCCTGCTATCTTCAACAACTCCAGCAACAACAGTATTGCTCTTTGATGCGACATCCAGAAAGTTTTTATAAGTATCAATCATCCTTTGGAAAGTGGAAAATAATAAAGAGCTTTTGGATGGCCTATCGGAATAATGAGGAAGAATTGACCCGTGAAGTAAAAGAATTTGTGGCTCGAATTTTTCCAGCGTTTCTCTCGCAGTCTCGATCTCAATAATCTGCCTTTCCATGTTAGAAAGGATTTCAAACTCAATCTCTGAATATGGATCGAAGAAGACTTTTGGAGTTGGAGATGGGACAGAAGAAGGATAATATTCTGTTGAAACAAGTTTCCCGTTTTGATAAACGAAGAAAACGCCAACTGCCCTTAACAACATTATGTCAATTCCATGCAAACTCTGCTTCAGCAGTCCTCCGTCAATTCCAGCAACAGTGAATTTCTCCACATTGATTTTTTTGATAGGATAAATCAGTTTGCCTTCCATGACTTCATGACCGATTGAAGTGAGAGATGTTGAATTGTTCACCTCTTTCAAGAATTCAGCAATCTTTTTCCTCTCATTCTCCATCTCACCAATCTTCTTGGCAAATTCTTCTGTCAATTCAATAAATTCGTTCACACCATTATTTTGAACGTTTATAAATTAATAAACTAAATTTTGAAATAGGATTTTCATGTGGCCATTCTTTTTTGCATTGATGGGAATTTGGATAGCTGTATTTGTAGCAGCATTCATCTTCTGGCTATGGATGCTGATTGACTTGCTACAGAGAAAGAAAATGGATGACAAACTTATTTGGGCTCTAATATTGATTTTCTTGAATATCTTAGGAGCAATACTGTACTATTTTTTAGTAAAAGCTAAAGACAAGAAAAAGAAATAAATTTATATGAACTTTAGAAAATTCAACACGTTCATCTTCGATTTAGATGGGACAGTCTGGAATTGGGTTCACCTTTTTCCAGGAGTTGACAGAGTTCTTAACAGACTGAGGAAAGAAGACAAGCAAGTAATTTTCTTGACGAACAATACTTTGTTTTCAAGGAAAGGTCTTTTGCAAAAGATCCATTATTTTGGTTTAGAGGCAAAACTGGATGAAGTCATACATCCTGGATTGGTTGCTTGCGAGTTTTTCAAAGAGAAAAGAGGTAAGCTGATGGTTTTTTCTGATGGCTTAAAAGAAGATTTGAAAGAGGCAGGAATAAAAGTAAGCCACAGACTTCCTGTCAAATATCTGTTGATTGGACATGATCCGAAATTCGATTATAAGGAATTGACAGTTGCAACTGAGGCTTTGAACAAAGGAGCTGAATTCTATTCAGCAGCTACAGGTAGATTTTTCGTCTGGGGTAATCAAATGATTCCAGGAACAGGAGCTATAGTTGAAGTGATTGAGTATGAAAGCGGTAAGAAGTCTATTTTGTTGGGAAAACCTTCTAGTTTCATGAATGAGATGATTAAACTTTTTGTAGAATCACCAAGGAATAAAACTGTTCTTATTGGAGATGAATTATTAACAGACATCATCACTGGAAAGCAATTGGGTTATTCTACTGTTCTTGTGAAAACTGGAGTTGATAAGAAAGTTGGAAAAATAAAACCCAATGCTGTTTTGAACTCAATAGCTGATATAAAACTGTGAATTAATCTTTTTTATTTAAGACATGAAAAAAGAATAAAAGATATGAATAAAGCAATTGATAACATTGTGGTTAGAAACACAAAATATAAAAACATGAGGTGGCAAAATTCGCAAATGAAAAATTTTATATAACGACGGCTATTGATTACGTGAATGCGCCTCCACATATAGGGCATTTGTATGAAAAATTGTGTGCTGATGTGTTAGCGAGATTTCATAGACTTAATGGGGCAGATGTTTTTTTCTTAACAGGAACAGATGAAAATGCACAAAAGAATGAAAAAGCTGCAAAAGAAGCTGGTATAGATGTTAAGGACTTTATTGATGCCAATGCTGAAAAGTTCATAAAACTTTGCAAAGTTTTCAATATTTCGAATGACGATTTTATAAGAACTACTGAAGAAAGACATACTAGTGTATCTCAATTAATTTTTAAAAAATTATTCAAGAATGGTGACATTTACAAAGGTAAATATGAGGGGTATTATTGCTATGGTTGTGAAGAGTTCAAGACCGAGAAAGGCTTGATAAATGGGAAATGTCCTGAACATGATAAAGAGCCCGAATGGTTAAGTCAAGACACTTATTTCTTCAAATTGAGCAAGTATCATGATGAAATACTAAAATTAGTATCAAGTGAGTATTTTCTACTACCTGTTGGAAGAAGAAATGAAATAGTTTCTAGAATAAAAGAGGATGGATTAAAGGATTTGTCAGTAAGCAGGCAAAACATCCCTTGGGGAATTGACACACCAATAGACAAAAATCATAAAATTTATGTTTGGATTGATGCGCTTGTTAATTATATTTCTGCTTTAGATTATCCAGATGGAGAAAAATACAAAAAATATTGGCCTGCTGATGTTCACATAATAGGCAAGGGAATAAATTGGTTTCATTCTGTTATATGGCCAGCTATTTTACTTTCTGCTAAAATCCCATTGCCAAAATTAATACTAGTTCATGGCTATTTGACCATAAATGGAGAAAAAATATCTAAATCCAGAGGAAATATAATTGATCCTTTTGAACTTGCACAAAAATATCCAATAGACGCGATTCGATATTTCTTTTTAAAAGAAATTCCATATTTTGGAGATGGTGATTTTACAGAAAAGTCATTAATTGAAAAAAACAACAATGAATTAGTTGCAACAATAGGGAATTTCATTCACAGAACATTGACATTCATCGCCTCTAATTTTGAAGGAAAAATACCAAAACCTGGGAAGTATGAAAAAGCTGATGAGGAATTTGAAGTGAAAATAAAAAATGTTGCTGATGAAGTTGGTGGGTTGATTGAAAAAAATGAACTTGAGAAAGGATTGAAGAAAATTTTAGAGTTTACTGCATCGTGCAATCAATATTTCCAGAAAAAAGAGCCGTGGAAAAGAAAGGAAGGAGCAAAAACAACTTTGTTCTTGAGTGTCAACGCTGTCAGAAGTTTAGCAATTCTTTTGAATCCTTATCTTCCATTCTCAACAGAAAAACTGTGGAAATTGTTGGATCTTGATGGAACCATTCATGAAGAAGAATGGTATACAGCTTCTCAGTTATTAGTAAAGCCTGGGCATAAGATCAGAAAACCAGAAATTCTTTTCAGAATAATTGAAGATAAAGAAATTCAGAAGCAGAAAGAAAAACTGCCTAAGAATGCCTAACCCAGATCTATGTTATTCTATTTTGTTCTGGAATTTTGATTCAAAAAATTTACCAACTCAAGAAGATTGGAAACTATTTTATCAGGACGAGCAGACTCTAGCATTTCTCTTGTATGGTAACTTCCATGCACTTCTGTATCATAACTCCCAATTTCTCTAGCCAATCCAATTGTCATAACACCTGCGACTTTTCCTGCTAGAATGTCTTCCTTCATGTCGCCACAATAAACTGCATCTGATGGTTGTAAGCCAAGTCTTTCCAAGGCTTTAATAATTGGTATCGGAGAAGGTTTTTGTTCAGGGGATTCTTCAAAACCAATTATGCAATCGAAATATTTGTTTAAGCCAACTCCTTTTAAGTGCTGCTCAATCACGCTTTTAACTTGTTGGGAAACAATGCATAAGGAATATCCTCTCTCTTTCAACGTTTTCACAGCTGCTACCACATCAGAGAAAAAATGCGCTTGCTGATTTTTCTCTGCAGCCTTCTTCATATACGTCTCTAATATTTTTCCTTTATAATCTGTATTTAATCCAACAATCTTCATTAATTTTGTAATTGGCAAGGTATTCTCAGCGAAAACTTTTCTTGAAACGCTTTTGAGAGAAAATTCTTTGCAAAGTTCTAAAAAAATAGAATAGGTTGTTTCAAAATCATCAACCAGAGTTCCACCTTCATCAAGAAAAACTGCTTTAATTACCATGCTCATCCTTTTAAAAGGTGCGAATGAAATATTTATAGATATATATGGTAGAAATATCATTTTCCGAATTCCAGAAACTTGAACTCAAAATCGGTAAAGTCATTACTGCTGAAGAAATTCCTGGAAGCAGGAGCTTGATGAAAATACAAGTGGATTTTGGAACTGAGCAGAGGCAAGCTGTAGCAGGAATAAAGGGATTCTATAAGCCAGAAGACATGATTGGAAGAAAATTCATGTTCATCTTGAATCTTGAAAGGAAGAAAATGATGGGTGTAGAATCTCAGTGCATGATTTTCGCTGCGGTGCAGAAAGATGGCAAAGTAGTGTTGATGGTTCCTGAGAAAGATGTGGAAGTAGGAAGCAAAATCAGCTAATCTATTTATTTAAAATTCTAGAAAACCAAATTCTAATTGACAAGAATGAAGAAAGTAAAAGACCTAATGAATCGGCATGTTTTCTTCGTCAAGCCACATCATTCGATTTATGATGTTGCAAGGGTTTTTGCAAAATCCGAGATTTCTGGTGCCCCAGTTGTTGATGGCGGAAGAGTTGTCGGCGTTCTCAGCCTTTCAGACATAGTAAGCTTCATGGGTTTGAAACTTGCTGAGTCAGAAGTCATACCCCATGAACCAAACTCATTGAGCATGCTTATTTTGAACCTGATAAAATTGGGTAAAGATTATAGTGAGTTTAAAAAAGAGCTGGATAGAATTTCAAAGTTTACTGTGAAAGACGTGATGAGCAAAGAAGTTGTATTCATTAACCCAGATTCTGATTTGTTCGAAGCTGCAAATATCATGGACAAGTATGATGTCAATAGGTTGCCTGTGATTGACGACGGAAAATTGATTGGAGTAATATCAAGAGCTGATTTGATTAAAGCGTTAATAGACTGACTATTACACTCTTCTGCTTATTGGCAAAAGATTTTTTATTCCTTTCTCAGTTAACAAGCTACTACCAAGTATATTTTTTCCTGACTTGATTATCACGAAGTTGTGCATGTCACAATTACTTGGAGCAATCTGTAAACTAGAACCTGACATGAATTTTTTAGTCTCGTCTTCATTTAATTCAACAAAATTTTTCTTTGCTTCCTTTCCAATCAACTGAGAACCTTCTATTGTCAAGCGAATTTTTTCATTCTTTTTTAATTTGCCTAGATTCATGCCAATTGAATTGACATCTAATTTTTCGATATCAGCATTCAAAATCTCTCTACTTGCAATCCAAATTTTATCTTCAGGCCCAATTAATACTGAATAATTGCTTAAATCAAAGTCAACTTCATAATTCTTTTTGATAATCTTTTCTATCTTTTTCCTTTCTTTACTCGCCAAAATTGTCAGTATCTTAGCTTGCATACAAAAAATCCCTCCGTTTTTTCAGTTGGCAAAATTCTTACAGCATCGGATAAAAAATCATCAAATCTCTTTTTCCACTCAGTTAGGCCAGGAATGAAATTCAATTTCCTTATCTTTGTTTTCTCAACAGACAAACCAAACTTTTCAACAGCAAAATTAACAACTTCTTCATTTTCCTCAGGCTCAAGTGAACATGTTGAATAGATTAGGACACCATCTTTTTCAAGCATCTTAGCTGCAGATTCAATCAACCTTTTTTGCAAATTACTCAACATGTTTATTCCAGATTCACTGGTTTCTTGTAAAATTCTAGGATTCATAGTTCCTGTTCCTGTACATGGAGCATCAAGCAAAATTTTACTGAATTTCAATCCTTTTTTGAAATAAATTTCACCAAAAGTTTTTGTTACAATTGTATTGATGACACCACATCTTTGCAGATTGCCTCGCAGTGCTTTCAACCTTTCAGGAGTTATGTCATTAGCAATTATCACACCAGAGTTTTTCATCATAGCTGCTGTTTGTGTCGTCTTTGCACCGGGAGCTGCAGATAAATCCAAGATTATTTCATCTGGTTTTGGATCAAGAACCAGAGCAGGAACTAGGGAAGAAGCATTTTGTGAAAAGAAATAACCCAAAGAATGCTCGATTGTTTTACTCAGGATATCATTTGTTTTTATCCAAAATGTATTTTCAACCCAAGGAACATTTTCCAAATCCCAGCCTTTTTGTCTTGCTATCTGCTCAAAATCGTACAAACTAATCTTCAAAATATTCACTCTTACAGTCCAGACATTTTCTCTTTCAGGAATTTCGAATTCCTCTCCATAGATCTGTTTGTATCTACTCAACTCAAGAGACATATTTTTATTCATCTTCTGTAAAGCTTTAAATGATATATTTTCCTGAGATGAATATATTAGCTATAGAAGTGATTGAACTGGTTAGTCTTATAGAAAACCACGATAAGCAAGGGAGATTTGTCAAAGGAAGTATACCTTGGAATAAAGGTACAAAAGGATTAGTAAAATCTAACAAAGGGACCTTTAAAAAAAGACACAGATTTCCATCTAACATAGAAAAAAGAAGAATTGAAAAAATTAAACATATATTTACAATTAAACCATTTTTGGAAATTAATGAAAATATGACATATTTGCTAGGTCTTTTAATGGGTGATGGATATGTGACTCATAATTCATATACAAATGCAAAAATAGTTGCTTTACAAAATACAGAATTAATTTTGGTAGAAAATTTCGCCAACTGTTTAAAGCGAATAGGTCTAAATCCTAGAGCTTGCGTTGCTACTCCCTCAAAAAAAAGTTTTAATAAAAAAATTTCTTATAGAGTTGAAGCTAACTCAAAAGTTTTTTATGAATGGTACAAAAGCTTAAGGTTTAATCAACTGGGAAAACAGTTTGACACTCAAGAAAAGGTGATTGCCTTTATCAGAGGATTCTATGAGGCTGAAGGTACTTTATATTCTACAAAAGGCCATAAACGTTTGATCTTTACTAATACAAATGCTGAGCTTATTAATTTTGTTAAAAATCTTTTAGAAAAAATTGACCTTCATTTTCATTTAAATGGCCCCTATGAAAACATGGGTGTAGGTAAAAAACCCCTTTATCTATTAGGAATCGGCAATCAACAGCAAATAAGAAATTTTATTGAAATTGTAAGTCCTTGTATCAAAAATCGTGTGATATAAATATGTTAATGTTTGATTGCATAATCATTGGTGGTGGTTGCACAGGACTTGCAACGGCCATGTATGCTGGTAGATTAGGTTTGAAGACATTGCTTCTTGCAGGCAATATTGGAGGAACCATAACAACTACAGACAATGTTGAAAATTATCCTGGATTTATTCGACTGACTGGCCAAGAGCTGGCAGATAAACTGAGAGAACATGCTGAAGATTACAAAGAATTTGTGACCATTGTGAAAGATTTTGCAACTGATGTTAAAAAAGTTGATAATTTGTTTTCAGTCTGTACAAAAAACAATTGCTACATGGGAAAAACTGTCATTTTTGCAACAGGAACAAAAAGCAGAGAGCTTGATGTTCCTGGAAGTAATCAATACAAAAACAAAGGTGTTCATTATTGCGCTCTTTGTGATGGATATTTCTACAAAGGCAAGATAACAGCTGTTGTTGGCGGAAGTGATTCCGCTGCTAAAGAAGCTCTAGTTCTTGCACAGCTTTCAAAAAAAGTTTACATTATTTACAGACGTGAAAAAATAAGGGCTGAGCCAGTGAACGCAAAGAGAGTTGAGGAGATGGTGAAGAAAGGCAAGATTGAGATAATAACCAACACGAATGTTGTCGAGATAAAAGGTGATGGAAGTAAAGTGACTTCTGTTGTTCTTGACAACCCATACAAAGAGAGTAAAGCTCTGCCTCTTGATGGTCTATTCATCTCAATAGGACTAATTCCTTTGTCTGATTTGGCTAAGAAGGTCGGGGTTGCGATAAATGAAAAAGATGAAATAATAATTGACAAAGAATCGAAAACAAATGTTGCTGGTGTTTATGCGGCAGGTGATGTTGCTGATACTAAATTCAAGCAGGCAATAACCGGGGTTGCTGAGGGTGTTGCAGCGGCCTATGAAGTTTATGAATATGTGAACAAACAATCTGTTTCACAACAATCTCGTGAAACTGGAAAAGGAAAGAAAAAATCAAAAAAGAAATAAAGAATGTTTTTAGGCCAATCCCTGATTGAAAAGTGGCCAGACACGAAGCCACTTTCATTACTGTGCGTTTACCATCCAAGTGCAGCTATAACATCTTGTGCAGAATTGTATGTCTTGTTTGGAAGATGTTCACTGAACCATTTCTTATCCTTTTCAGAGAAATCTGACAGATTGTTACAAGCCTTCATAAGATCAGTTTTCGTAGCTGGATAAGTTTGATGTGCCTTCAAGTGTTTTATAGCAGCTGATTTCTTTTCCATCTTGCTCACCTCCTTTTAAATTTTTTTATAATTAAGAACGAATACACGATTCATAACAACCAACCTTTATTAACATAGAACAAGTGAATCACAGTAACAGGATTTTGCACGAGCACTTTTTTCCTCCGCCCAAGCATCATCGGAAAAAAGTTTTATTAACATTGCTCATTCGAAATCACCTATCCAGGCAAAATCCTTCCCAATACTCTGGATGCAAAACCTATTCATTAATCTTTCACCAAGTTGTGGGATGTCCAGTTGGGACGAATTTTTAAAATCGTTTTTTGCTTTCATAGTAGAATCATTAGATTATAGGCTATATCCCAATTCCGAACGAATAGTATGGAATAATGGTGCGGAATTAAAGTTCGCAAAGCTTATAAATAACTAATTAGAACCATATCTGTGATTATATGGAAATTATAATTCCAACTTGGTTTTATGGCTTTGATTCAGTCATGTATTTGATTTGTGCAGCAGTTGGTTTTCTGCTGAGCTATTACTTTCACAAAATATATTCAATAAGTTCAGAGAAAAAACACGTCTATATTGATCTAGGATTTTTACTTCTCTCAATCGGCTTTTTGATTCTAGCAATCACAGGTGTGTATAGTTATATTACTTTTGCAAAGTGTCTAGTTTCTTCACACAATTGTGTATTGGGTTTAGTGGATGAAGTTTTTGGTTTGGAAGATTTTTCATATTTTCTATATTTTGGCCTTTCCATATCAGCTTACATTCTTTTCATTACGGCTTTCACTCGTATGGAATTTAAATTTGCGAAATATCTTCTCTTAGCACTTATTGGTTATATAATCCTAATCGTGTCATTCATGCCAATAAAAGAGGATATTGACCTTTGGATTACATACCATGACTATTTTCATATGACTGCATTGATTATGATGATTTTCATTTCTTTCAAGAATTTTGTTTATTATAGTGAAAGGAAAAGTTTGAATTCATTGTCGGTTGCGGTTTCGTTCAGTTTTATTTCCCTGTTCCATCTTTTCCATTTGTTCTCTTTCGTAAGTGAATGGATGTATGTGTTTGCTCACATATCTCTCTTGATCGGTTTCCTTATCCTCTTGATGATGGTATTGAGAGTGAAAAAGAAATGAATTATCGCAGAACAAAAACACAGATCTATGTAGACATACTACGATCTGTCCAGAGAGCTAATGGAAGACTTAAGAAAACTCACATAGTCTATAAGGCAAACCTCACACATTCCAGATTACAACCTTATCTTGATTTTTTATTGTCGAAAGGGTTCCTTGCGGAAGAGAAAAATGGAAATCAAACATTTTTTATAATTACTGAGCGAGGTTTGAAATTTCTGGGAGAAGTAAATAAATTGAAGGAAATTTCAGATGCCTTTGGTGTACCATTGTAAAAATTAGTTCAAATTTTTGCTTTATACCTTTTCATCAAAACGGAATTCCCAACAACAAAAAATGAGCTGAAAGCCATGGCCCCACCAGCTATGACAGGATTCAAAAGGATTTTTAAGAATGGATAAAGTATTCCGGCTGCAATTGGTATACCGACTATGTTATAGAAAAATGCCCAGAACAAATTTTGTTTTATTTTCTTCATTGTGTATCTGCTTAAATCAATCGCAGTAACAACATCTCTGAGATCATTTTTTATCAGAACTATTCCACCAGTTTCCTTTGCAACATCTGTACCACTGCCAATCGCAATACCAACATTAGCTTGAGCTAGAGCAGGGCCATCATTTATTCCATCGCCCACCATTGCAACAAATTTATGCTCATCTTGCAGTTTTTTCACAATGTCTACCTTGTCTTTCGGCATTACATTGGCCATAAATCTGTCAATTCCAACTTCTTTTGCAATAGCGTTTGCAGTTGCCTCATTATCGCCTGTCAGCATAATGAGTTCCTTTCTTCCGCTTTTCAATTCTTCTATTGCCTTCTTTGAACTCTCTTTCAAAACGTCAGCCACCGCAATAATCCCAACAAGTTTTTTACCAAAACCGACTATAACAACTGTTTTCTTTTCTGCTTCTAGTTTTTGAATTTGCCCTTCTATAATATCCACAGAAATTTTCACATTTTTGATGAACTCTTTGTTACCAACAAAAATGGAACTGTTCAGATATTTCGCTTTGATTCCACCACCAGCAAATGTTTCATAACTTTCTGCATCAGGAATTTTAATCTCCTGTTCTTTTGCCTTGCTTAGAACTGCTTTTGCTATCGGATGGCTGGAACCTTTTTCTGCTACTGCAGCTAAGGTCAAAACTTTTTTATCTTCAACATCTCCAACTGCAAAAACATTTGTAACAGCTGGTTCTCCCTTGGTCAACGTTCCAGTTTTGTCAAAAACTATCGTGTCTATTTTTTCAGCCGCCTCTAAAACTTCCCCATTTCTAATCAATATGCCATTCTCTGATGCCTTGCTTATACCCATTAAAATTGCGATCGGTGTTGCCAAACCCAGAGCACATGGACACGCTATGATCAGAACAGAAACTAGAATTGTCAAAGAAAAAATGAAACTTAAACCAAATAGATACCAGATGAAGAAAGAAGCTAATGCAATCAAAATTACTGCAGGGGTAAAATAAGAAGAAACTTTGTCTGCAAGCCTTTGTATTGGCACTTTAGAAAGCTGAGCATTTTCCACAAGGCTGATTATCTGTGATAGAGTTGAATCAGAGCCAACTTTTGTAGCCTGAATTCTAATCAAACCAGTCTTGTTTATCGTCGCTCCAATCACCTGATCTCCAATTCTTTTTTCCACAGGCATGCTTTCTCCAGTTATCATTGACTCATCAACAGTAGAATAACCTTCTTTTATAACTCCATCAACTGGAATTTTTTCTCCTGGCTTAACAACAACTAAATCACCAACTCTAATCTCTTCAACAGGAACATCAACCTCTTTACTAATTCTGATCACTGTCGCCATCTTCGGCCTTAAGTCCATTAACTTTTTCAAAGATTGTGATGCTCTACCTTTCGCAATTTCTTCGAGATACTTTCCAACTAGAACAAAAGTAATCACAAAAACAGAAGTGTCAAAATAGGTGTCGCCAGTGAAATATGCTGGCAGAAAAACTACTAGTGTACTGTATATCCAGGCAGCAGAAGTTCCTATGGCTATGAGTGTGTCCATGTTTGCTGATCTTTGCTTTAAACCATCCAAAGCTCCTCTATAGTATCTCCAACCGGCGATGAATTGAACTGGGGTTGCAAGAAGGAACAAGATTAGGTTATTTGGATAAACTGTAATTGGAAAATAGGAAAAGAGAAAAGTGAAAAATGCAAATATCGAGCTGAAAATGACAAGATGCTTCAAACTTTTTTGTTCAGCTTCTGGCTTTTCAAAAGTTTTTAAACAGTTTTCACTACAGAAATAGTAGGTTCTACCTTCAACTGTTCTTTTATAAACAGCATTCTTCTCATCAACATACATTCCGCAAACAGGATCTTTGGCCATTATCTTCGCCTTAACTACTTCACATATTTCTTTGGATTCTTTTCAAATTCTGATTTGCATGAAGGATTACAAAAATAATATGTCTTTCCTTTGTAGATTGTTTTCACTGCTTCTCTATCGTCAACTTCCATTTGACATACAACATCTTTTGCGATACAGACACCTCTTATAATTTTAAAATCCTAATTAAAAAGCATGTTCTGAAATGTGTTTATTTTACTCCACATCCTCCGCTACAACCACAGCCACAACTACCTGTTCTTGCATTTGAACTCTGCACATTAAAACTATTCTGTGATAAACTATTCTGTGATGGAGATGAATTTTCATTCACAACAGTTGGTTTATATGTTTTGAAAACTTCTAGTGACAATATTTGTTCTTTTGATGTTCTTGTAGGATCGTATTTCACGTCAAAAATATTGGGAAAATTAAATTTCACATCTGTTATACCATTTATCGTTTTCAGCTCCTGAGTTATCAATGCTGCATGACCAGAACATGGAATATCAACTTGCAAGCTTATTGAAGAAAGGTTGTTACCATTTCCAGAAATAAGGGAGTTTGTTGGTGAAGCTATAGACACATTTGCAAGGAGTGGAAATATTACAAGGAAAAGCAACACGTTAACCCCTATTGTTGAGCCAAACATGGTTGAAAGATACTTCCACTTTATTTTCACTCCAGATGATGAAAGTAAACCGTTTTTTCTTAGATACAAAATTGATGATATTGTTGCGAATGTTAATGATAACAAAACAAGTATGTGAAAGAAATATGGGTTCATTAAAAGAGGTTTAAAAAATTGCACAAGCACAGTAACTCCGAGTACAGAGGCTATGATAAAAGCTATGCAGCCTATGTGAGGAATTAGACCGTATGTCAATCCTTGCAAAATATTTTTACTTTTTATTCCAGTTTTATTTTGCGCACAGCACTGAGTTTCTTTTTTGTTTTTCATGTTAGAAATACTGCTTGAAACAACCTATATGAATAAAATGAAACTAGTTTCAATGTCTAAGAATAACAACATTCGTCATACCACGTCTTTTTCTTTCAATCAATCCTCTGCCTTCCAGTTTATCAAGAATTCGCGTGACTTTGACCTTTGTAAATCCTGTTTTATTCACCAAATCTGATTGCAGGATCATTCCTTGCATCTCAATAATTTTTCCAAAAACATTTTTTTCGTCTTTATTTAAATCACTCATAATTTTTTGGTAATTTTCTTTTGTGATTTTCTTTGGCTCGATTTGTTGTTTCAATGTTTTAATTTTAGTGATTATTTTCTCTTCTTTTCCGAAAAATACCAAATACAATCCGATTATTACTATAAAAGCCATTATGCCTATGCTAATGTTTGTTTGAACATCGATTGTCTGCCACATCGGACAATCTGGTCCATGTGAACATGCGGTATTCACGATATTTGTTAAAGCTCTGTTAAAGGAGAAGATAATAAAACCTATCAAAATAGCGATTCCAATTATTATAACACCTACAATCCTATTTTTCATACTACATAATCAAAGGTCATCTATTTAAATATTTTCTAATTTGCCCTGCATTTGAAGCAAAAATAATGTGAAACTGGTTTCAAGATTACTGGTATATACTGTTTCTTGCATTGAAAATTATGAAAAATGCTTGATAGTTGGCATTGCTTTGCTTTCTATAGCATTATTTGCTAGAAAGCTAAGGCTTATAAAGATTGTTATCAAAGCTAAATTAATTGAGGAGATATGAAATGAAAATCAAAGTAACGTATCTCATTGGCGCACTAGTAGTGGTAGCCGTTGTTCTCGGTGGATATATATTCTACTTACAACAGCAATTGGCACCCACAGGTCAAGTAGTTGCAACTGGTCAGACTACAGGCCAGACTACACAAGGTCAGACAGCATCAACATACTTTGAGCAATATGCAAAAGACCTTGGTTTGAATGTGGACCAATTTACGAGCTGTTTAAACAGCGGTAAATACAAATCAGATATTCAGAATGACTTGAAAGATGGTCAATCTTATGGAGTTGACGGTACACCAACATTCTTCATAAATGGCAAAAGCCTTGTAGGTGCACAACCTTTCAGTGCATTCCAATCAATGATAGATGCAGAACTTGCAAGTCCATCAACAAATAGTCAAATAAAGACAGGAAGCAATCCTGTACGTGGATCAGCAGATGCACCGGTAACAATCGTTGAATTCTCAGATTTTCAATGTCCGTATTGTGCAAGAGTTGAACCTACTGTAGAGCAAGTCATGCAGCAATATCAAGGAAAAGTAAAACTTTACTTCAGAGACTTTCCATTAAGTAGTATACACCCATATGCAGAGCAAGCTGCTGAAGCAAGTAGATGTGCAGGTGAACAAGGCAAGTACTGGGAATACCACGACATGCTTTATCAAAAACAAACAGAGTGGGCTCAGTAACCACTCTTTTTATCTTCTTAAGGTGGCCATGTGAACGTAGAAAAACTTAGAAAAGATTTTCCTGTACTAGAAAAAAGAATCAATGGAAAACCGATAATCTATTTCGATAATGCTTGTATGTCATTAAGGCCTAAGCAAGTTGTTGATGCGAGTAACGAATACTATTTTGAATATCCTGGTTGTGCAGGAAGAAGTGCACATGAGTTTGGAACTAAAGTGACTGAAAAATATGATGAAGCTAGAAAAGAGATTTCAAAATTCATAGGAGCAAGAAAAAAAGAGGAAGTTGTTTTTACAAGAAACACGACTGAAGGTTTGAATTTAGTTTTTAATTCGCTAGATCTTAAGAAAGATGACATCATCATCACAGCCGATAAAGAGCATAATTCAGTTCTCGTCCCTATTCAAGTTTTGAAAGAGAGAAAAGGTGTAAAGCATCAAATAATCTTTTCAAAGAATGATCAATTCGATTTGCAGAAATTCCAAGATTCTATGAACAAACAAGTGAAACTTGTTGCAATGGCTCATTCTACCAATCTAGACGGCACAACAATACCTGACAAAGAAATTATAAAAATTGCGCATGATTTTGGAGCTCTTGTTATGTTTGACGCAGCGCAATCAGTTCCGCACAAAGAAATTAATGTTAAGAATATGGATGTCGACTTTCTAGCATTTTCTGGCCATAAGATGTTGGGGCCTTCAGGAACTGGGGTTCTTTATGGAAAATATGAATTGCTTGAACAACTGAATACGTTCATGGTTGGTGGAGATACTGTTCTATTTACGACATATGATTCTCATGCATTTTTGAAACCTCCTGAAAAGTTCGAAGCTGGATTGCAAAATTATGCTGGAGCGATAGGATTAGCAGAAGCGGCAAGATATCTTGATAAAGTTGGAAGAAAAAATATCGAAAAACATGAGGAAGAATTGAATTCAATAATCACTGATGAATTGAGCGGAATCAAAGAATTGCATTTAATCGGACCTAAGGATCCAAAGCTGAGAGGTGGAATTTTCTCTTTCTTCATAGAAGGGATGAATGTTCATGAGGTAGCTTTGATGCTCAATAACATGAACAACGTTATGATAAGATCAGGTCAACATTGCGTCCATTCTTGGTTCAGAGCGCATCAACTAGAAGGATCTGATAGAGTGTCTTTATATCTTTACAATACAAAAGAAGAACTTGAAATTTTCGTTAAAACTTTGAGAGAGATAATGAAATTAAGGTGAAAAAATGGTTATATGCATAATCGCGCTTGTTGTCTTTGGAATCATGGGAATATTCTCGGCAAAGTACAGGCAACTTGCTAAAGAAGCATTCAGATGTGTTTTCAGAATGGTTCAGTTAAAGCCTTGTGACACCGGTTTTGATCAAAGGATAAAATCAAAGCTGACTACAAAATTGATGAAGTTGCCACCTGTCGCTCGATTCTTTTACAAAAATTTCAAACTGATTTCATGGACTTTTACAATAGTCTTCTTTGCTAGCATGATTTATTCACTTTATGGAATTTACAACCTCATTGCATTCGGAAATTGCGAACCAGGTTCGGGTTCTGTGTGTGTTATTAGCAGTGGTACTAATCAACTTGCTGGACTTGTTGGCCTTCTTACTTGTTATGAGGCTTACATTGTATATGGCATAATAATTTTTGTGATAATTGCCTTGCTAGTTGTAAAGTATTTAAATGGCAAATTCGAGAAGAAAAAGTGATGCAAATGAAGATAAAAACCAAATACTTGGTTGGAATCATAGCAGTTGTTGCTGTTGTTGGTGCTGTATACTATGCGGTCAGCATTTCAGGAAGTTCTGTGAAACCCCAACCAGGCAACTATGATAATTTTGCTAAATGTTTGACAGAAAAGGGTGCGACAATGTATGGTGCCTATTGGTGCTCGCATTGCCAGAATCAGAAAGCAATGTTTGGAGATTCGGTAAAATACATCAAATATGTAGAATGCGCTCAAGGCGGCGAGAACGCAAACCCAAATCTTTGCAGCCAAAATGGCATAACAGGTTATCCAACTTGGATAATTAATGGACAGCAATATCAAGGAGAGCAATCTTTACAGACTCTCAGTACCTTGACCGGGTGCTCGCTTTCTTAAGTCGATTAATATCAAATCATGCAACTTAGTATTATGAAAAAACATCATGTTGTCAACTTTGGAGAAAAACAAATTTCTGTCAAAGTTGATTATGGCTACATAATGCATGAAATTGAACTTGCTGGAAATTTCTTGGTGAAGCCTAAGAATGGGATTCACAAAATACATGAATCTTTGCTAGAAATGCATTCTGCTGAATCAGTTGAAGATATTGCTGCGAGAATAAGAAAGGCGATGATAAAACATAAACTGCAATTGGTTGGAGTTACTCCTGAAGAATTGGCTCATGCTATAAAACAAACACTCGTATTGGCTTGATATAATTTTTTTAAAAAAGCGCTCGGAGTGGGATTTGAACCCACAAGTGCTTTCGCACGCAGGCTTTCCAGGCTTACACTCAATTAATCATTTTTAATTGATCTGTGCCATACCAGATTAGGCGATCCGAGCTTGAAATAAAGTATGCATCCTACTAATAAATCTGTTCATTTTTAGAAAAGGTCTATTCATCAATCAGAGCTTGCGGCGTAGTGACAAAAGTAAGGCCACACTGTTTACATTCCAGGGCTCTTGGATATGTAGATGACAATAAATCAATCTCGGCAGAGCCGCATCTGGGACATGTTTGTTTCATCTTTTCATCATCCTTCAAATTTCATCTTTGCAATTTTCGCAAATGAATTCCCCATTCACATTAGTCAAACTATCCGCTACATTGCCACATATCTCGCAAATGTTCTCGTCAAATTTCTCTCTGTGCTGGCTTATGATAACTGGAATGAACTGGTTTCTGAGGACTGACTTTCCAGCTATACTTTCCATTAATGTCAACTGTGTAAAACTGTGGTGATGGTAAAAGTCAAAGTTGAACAGTTCTTCGAATTCCTGCGCAATTTTTGTATTTATTTCCGACAGCCAGAGATATATCTCTCTAAGATAGCAACAAGGACATACTGCTTCTGTTATCCAATTCCTGCACTTGATACAAACTATTCCATTTTGAGATGAATTGGTAAGCTCTTTGATCTTGTCATGTTTTTCCTGCAACTCTAGCAGCAAGTCCTCTCTTGCTTTTGACTGCAACCATTTTTTGACTCCAACTAGCAAGCAATCTGCACATATTGAATTTGTTACAGTTTCAAGGCAAAGTTTACAAACTGTAGTCTCCACTAATCTTCACACTCCAGATTAAGAACAAGGCAAGAATAACTTATAAACTTTGTCCTGATTATCGAATATAGAAATGTATTCAAAAGAAAAGGAAAAGCGTAAAACTTATATTTTTATACGTTTCATATGTGATAGGAAATATGTTGAAAAAAAGGGAAAAAAAGGTATTGATAGAAATACTGAAAGATGGCAGGAAGCCTGACAAACATATAGCCCAGATTTTGAATACTTCACAGCCTACAGTGACTAGAATAAGGCAGAGATTGGAGAAAAAAGGAATTATCACTTCCTATAGGCCGCATATCGACTTGAAGAAAATAGGCCTTAATGTGATGGCCATTACTGTTTTCAAAATAACAGATTTCACTATTTGGGAAAAATTGAAGAAAACGGTTCTTGCACGAATTTTGCAGATGCCAGAGATAATTAATGTAGCTCTTGGAGAAGGCTTTGGAGGAAAAACTGGAATTTTGATTTCATTGCATAAAAATTTTGATGATTATCAGACCATGGTTCTGGAACTAAGAAGAAAATATGGGAAATATGTGACTGATATTGACCAGTTCGTGATGTCGACAGATAGAATATACAAAACTTTTTCTACACATGAAGCAGTAATTGGTGAATTGAAAAAAGAATGAATATTTTTATTTATTAACTAACAAATTAATTGAATACTAAAAACAATGACAATCAAAAACAGATGCAGATGAAATAATGACAAGAGTTCTAGGTATAGTTTCAGGAAAAGGTGGAGTCGGCAAAACGACTATAACTGCTAATTTGGGGATTGGCCTGAGTAAATTTGGAAAGAAGGCTATAATCGTCGATTGCAATCTCTCAACACCGCATCTAAATTACTATCTTGGTGCTGACGACTTCAAAATAACTCTGAATGAAGTTTTGAAAGGAGAAACTGAAATAACTTCTGCCCTTTATCATCACAATGGTGTTATGTATGTTCCTGCATCTCAAGAGATGGCAGATCTGATTGATGTAGATGTGATGAGGCTGAAGAAAAATGTAAAAAAACTAATGAATCCTGACATGATTGATTTTATTATACTCGATTCTGCTCCTGGCCTTGGAAGGGAAGCTATGAGTGTTTTTGAAGCTGCTGATGAGATTGTTTTTGTGTCAACTCCTTTAGAACCGAATATTCAGGACATAGAAAGATGTTTGGAGATTGTGAAAGAACTGAACAAGCAACCACTGGGTTTGATATTGAATATGGTTGGAGAAGGAAAATATGAGATGAACACAAAACAGATCAAAGATATGGCGAAGATGCCGATTATTGGAACAGTTCCATTTGACAAAAACATTCCTAACAGCATTGCTTTGAGAAAACCTATTCTAAAGTTCAAGCCTCATTCAAAGACAAGCAACAGCATTATGAGAATTGTGGCAAGCATTACTGGTGAAAAGTTCAAGCCATCTCCGCATCAAAAAGTCTTTCAGTTCTTTGACGTTATGAGAGAATTGGTCGCAAGATAGAACTTACAGGATTTATAAGATGTGGAGTGTATTAATTAATTATGGCGAAGAAACCTTTTGGTGGATATTCAATTAGCTTTAAGAAAGTCGCAAATATGCCAATATCAAAAATATTTGGAACAGGAGCCTTGGCACCAAGTCAAATGACAAAGAAGCTATGGGTTTTTATCAAAAAGAACAAATTGGCCAAGAAATAAATTGAATTCTTTAATTTCCATTTTTTCTTACACATATCTATGCAAATCTCTATCTAAATTTATAGTTTCCTATTACCATGTTGGAAATTTTGAACAAATCGTCATCTGAATAAACACCTGCAGAAACTGTTGCCTTTCCATTTTGAATATCTAAAACGAATTTGTTGAAGAAAGTTTTCCACAATGTTACATCTTCATGGCTAGGAATGTATGTATGAATATAGCCGAATCTGATGATACAGTGAATATGATCGCTAGTGAAAATCGGACATTCGGAGAAAGATGTTTCTATCGGATAAGTATATACCTCATTTCTAATTGTTTCAATATTCCCGCCAATGTCTAGAGTACCTCCCATAAAAAGTTCTACTCTTCCTTCAATTCCACCTCTTTTGAAAATTTGTCCTTTCACCAAACTCTTTTGCTGTGTGTAGTTGTTGAAATTAAAAGTTATTCCAGAATTCTTTACACCAATCGTTGGTGTGTTGATCCAATTCACATTTCCACTAGTTGCATCAAAATTTATTACTTGCAATGGGGCATTCAAGTAACCAAACTTGAAATAATCAGTCACTATGTTTATTTTTAAAACTTCTTGAGAATTCTTGTAACCTATTAGAACTATATTTTTGAATCCAAGATCAGTGCCGATCATGTCATAAGTGAAATAATCTAGCTGTCCATTCCAGTTGTAACCACTTCTTGTTATTCTAATTGAACCGCCATCAATCTGGCAGTAAACTCTTTGGTCAGTGAAGATTGAACAAATTATGTCTGCTTTGCTGTTTGATTGAAGATTGAAAACACCATTTCTAACGATTCCGTTAATATCAAGGGTTCCAATTGCCGTAACGCTAATTTTTTGTGAGAAATCATCATCTTGCGAATGTATAATCATTCCGTTTGAATTAGTTGCCTTTGGCTTGATTGCAAAGCTTGATGGAACGAACCATATTGGAGATGAAGTTGGTCTTCCATTTCCATCGAATGGAACAAAGTTGATGAACTGTAAATTAGAAGCGCTATATTTTATTGATTTTATATAGGAAAAATCGAAGGCGAATGCAGGAGAAATTGTTGTGAGCAAGGTAACTAAACTAAATACAATAAACAAAAATTTCAATTTCATTATTATTCTATCTTAAGAAAAACTTAATCGTCTTTACTTTAAAGTCCTATCTAATATGCAAAAATTTGCGCTTTGTGATGAATATTCTGTTCATGAATGTTAAATCTTTAGAAAATTTATTCGCTTTCAGAAACTCTTGGAGCAAGAACCATAATCAAATTTACTTTTTCATCTGCAGACTTGAAACTTAATTTAATCGGAAAGTCTTGACCGAATTGAAGGAGAACGACATCAGTAAGTTTTGCTGCTTTGATCATCTTCTTCAAATAATCAAGAGGGTATCTTGATTTTGCTGCATTATTGGATTTCATTTCAATTAGAGCTTCACTTCCTTTCTCCAATTCAAGTTCTGTTTGCGAAATGTCGCCTTCAGCTCTCATCAAAAATCTGCTTGAATTGCATTCGAAAACCACAGAATCTGCAACAATCTCAGCATCTGCAATTCCTGCTTGCAGAACTTCAGGTTTGAGTTTGATAGCAATAGTAAACTGCTCCTCTAACTGTTCAACTGGAGGAACTTCTTCCTTTCCCAAATCAATCAGAGGCAAGACAAATTTTCTTTTTGTTGTCCCTTCTAACAGTAATTCCAATTTTGAATCAGTCAAATTAAAATGAATTTTATCACTCCCCCCTGCTCTTTTCAAAACTGACAAGAAATTTGTTATGTTCAATCCAATTGCCTCCTCTTTATCAACATCAAATTTGTCAAAAACACTAGCGTCAATCTTAAAATCAACAACGGCAACCATAGCCCTGTCAGCAGCTATCAGAGTCATACCTTGTTTAGTTATTTTGAAAGTAGCTTCATCAATCAATTCTCCAATCGTAGAAATTGAATCAGACAACAAATTTATTTTTGATAAAGTTGCTTTGAACATTTTTCACACTCCAGCTTTTCTATATAGATTTTGGATTTTCATAAATAAATTCAAATCAAAACCATTAAAGTCTTGAATAACATCTGCCTTCAACTGCTCGCTGACGATTGAACAAAAAGCCCGCACAATTTTCCCTTGTTCTAACACAGCTTCTGTGATTATTTCTGCTTTGCCAGTTCCGTCATCGAGAATGAACGAGTTTGATGCTGTGCTCAACACTTTCCCCACAAGTGCAACTTTGAAATCCGTTCTTTGATTTATTTCAGAAATTTTTTTGAGTTTGTAATTATCTACCATCAACAAAATATTGTTTGTGCAAACTTTTAAGGTTTGACAACGAATCCGTGTTTTTCAAGGTATTTTCTATATTGCTCTGATTCTGGTAATAGCCCGAGTTCCAATGCGAAATGCCTTATTCCACCTGAATCATATTCATGCCTTAGCTCATATCTTCCCAAACGAATTTGATCTCTTGTTCCTTTCTCGAAGAGGAAAGCATTCCCCTCAGTTGAGTTGGCTCCATTTTCTGAAATAATCGGAGGTTCTAGGTAGACTTGAGAACCATCAGGAAGGTATTGAACACCATGCTCTTTAAAGAAAGCATCTAAAACAACTTCGTCAATATTAAATTGAATTTTCGATTTGCTTTCCATTGCTACCAAATTAAAAAGCAAGACTTAACTATTTATTTTTATCCGTAACTTCTCCATCCATATCCACATTTGGCACATTTGTAGAACAATGTTGGTGGCTCATCAGCTGCTCTTGTTTGCTGCATCCACCAGAATGCTTCTCCGTGTTCGCATTTCGGACAGATGATTCTTGTTTTTGGAAGTTCCTCAATTCCCTCATCCTTACCCATAACTACAATTTCTTTCTTTGTTTCATGCATAGAAGTAGATATAGTGACCTTTTCACCCTTCAGCCTGTATTTCCTACCGCACTTTCTACAGATTAAATAAGATGCCGTTCTTCCAGATTCTACATGCAAGATGTTGCCGCATTTTTCGCAAAACTTCATTGCGATCCTCCCAAAAGGCTTGTAGCAAATACTTTGAAATATCCGAGCTTTGGAATTACAAAAATTACTTTTCCGTGGATCTGATCTCTTGGCACATGCTTTTCATCAAAAGTCCCTGCTGAACAACTTTGTGGTGGTATCTGCCCAACATTGTGATCTCCTTTTGTTTGCACGCTGCCATCTTGATTAATTTGAACAATTCTATGTATAATTGGTGCTCCTTCGCATGGCGCAGAATAAACGATTACATCCCCGATCTTATATTCTTTTTCTCCTTGGATGATTGGTAAATCACCTCTCAAAAATCCGTCTTTTATTGGAAAATTTCCAAATTGCTCTTTCGTTATATTAACTTTTGCATAAAAATTATTGCACGCTTCCCACCAATTGTCAAATGCTGCATCATAGTTCTGGACTGTTTTTCCACAAATTACGTTTTTCTCTGCCTCATGGCTCATTGAACTGCTAACAACTGCAACGACTGGAAGATCTGTTGCAAGAGCTAAAGCAAGAGTTTGATTGAGCAAGAAAGCGATGAAAATTCCAAAGGCTGCATAAACAATATATCCAACTGGTCCTTCTGTGAATTTATTAAATTTTGTTCTAAGCCTGCCCATAACTTTCACCTTTCACAAATGCCGTTGCTAATAAATGTGCAACACGTAAAGGCTCTGGAATATAGCTTCTAGTTGAACTCAATTTGATTATTTCTCTTGCGGTATCGTCACTAATTCCTATGCATTGATAATAGATCTTTTTGAAATCTTTTACATAGCAATCTTTAATTTCACCAGCATTGTCAACAGCTTTCAGCTTTTGCTCAAAATCAGGGAATTTCTTCAGAGCAGCTTTGACTTTCTGTATGTTCGGAATTTTTCTGTTTATCACTATGACGGGGATGCCTGTCTGCTCATTGAGTCCTTTTATGTCTACCACATTGAAACCTGCTAAAGTAATGCCATCCAGCATCACTACTTTTAACTGTTGTTTATGTCTGCTCTCATTAATAAGCTTTACTATTTTGTCGGTCGCATCTGCTCCATCCACAGTAACTTCTGTCTTTAGAGCACCATCAATAATAGTTCCGCCTCTAAAAACTACACCTATAACTGGAACTGGTTCTTTGGATCTAGAAACAAAAGCTCCATCATCAAACCCCAGAATTCTTATTTCTTTTTTTAGCATGATGCCCAAGTAAGGAACTTGGTTTTGATAATATTTAAGGTTTTTTCCTGTGTTTGATGTGATGATGTGTTTTTCTTAACAGGAAATAGACAGAGATAAAGGCCCACAATAATTCGAAAATAACAAAAACTCTGGTGTTAAGTACGAATGCATAGTAGGCTAATATCAATGATCCAATCAGATTCAAGCCATTATAAATGAACGTGTTTCTGACTATTTTCTTTGTGGCATTTAGGTAGAATGCGACCAAAAGTAGTATCAAGCCAATAGAACCAAAGATATCAAGCAAAAAGCTCATATCTTTATTTATAGTTCATTATAAAATTAAAGAAAGTGATTAAATGCCTAAGAAAACTTTTCCAGAGGCAATGGCAAGGCTTTATCACAGGGTTTTTGTCTGCAGAGTCTGCAAATCAAAAATCAGAGCCGATTCTGCAAAAGTGAAAGCAGGTAAAGTGAAATGCAGGAAATGCGGTAGCCATGCTTTGAGGTCGAAGAAAAGGCCGTTGTGAGCAGCATGACGTGGGGAAAGAAGTTATACAATTTTTTTGCTGATTTGAGAGATTGGCTAACAAAAGAAGCAAAGAACAGAGATAATGCCATAATACTTGTAGTTCTATCAATTCTTTCACCACTGGGTTTGATTTTTGCTGCAAGCTTCATTGCCTCAATTCATCGAAAGAAAGGAAAGGTTTAATTCATGGCAATTGAATACATCACAACAAGGGAGTTAGAAAGCAAGAAAGGTGGCAAGATAAGAATTTTGAAGCTGCAGGAACAGGCTGATGCTGTGGTTGAATTTACTTGTCCTGAATGCGGATTTGCAGAAAAAAGAAAGGAAGCTTGGTCATCTCCGTTTATTGAAGGCGAGGGAGCAAATCTGAAATTTAATTTATCTTGCAAAAAGTGTGGTTTTAAGAATAAAATTTTGAAACTGAAAAAAGAAGTGAAGAAGAAAAAGTAGATTTGATTTAAATTCTTTGACGCGATATAAGTTTTGAGGGGCATTTGCTCTTCATGAATCAGTATGTTAGACTTTCAGAAGATTTGGAACTATTATTCAAGAGAATCGATCTTAAAAACGATTGTTGAAGTTGCAAAAGATAGGGAAGTTGTTTCTGTTTTTCGTGACGGAAGATTTGGGAAAAGACCTGATGTAATCCAATATCCTAAAGACATAGTTCAAGCCGTGGCAGAAGGGACTGTTGCTTTTCATGGCTCTGTTGAAAGATGGCAGCAACCAATGAAACTTGATGTTGGCCTGAGCAAGTCAGATTTAGATGCGCTGAGAATCGCCTGGGATATTTTTATTGACATAGATGTGGACGATTTTGAGATTGCCAAAATGGCTGCAAAGCAGATATTTGAAGTATTGAAAGATAATGGAGTTCACAGTTACAACGTGAAATTTACCGGAGGCAGTTCATTTCATATCGGAATTCCGTTCGAATCTTTGCCTGAAAAAATCAACATGCAAAAAACTTCTGTTCTCTATCCTGATTTGCTTCAGAAGATAATTGAATATCTGAAATGGTATTCGAAAGAAAATTTGAAGCAAGAATTACAGAGCATTGGTTCACCAAAAGATATTGCGCAGAGGGTTGGAAAAAAGGTTGAAGAAATAACAGATAATGAAGGTATCATTCCTTTCAAGGTAATCTCAATGGATATTTTTGGTTCAAGGCATCTGTTCAGGCTTCCATACAGTTTGCACGAGTCCAGTGGATTAGTCAGTTTGCCTATCAAGCCTCAGAACATCTTGAAATTTGATAAAAAGCAGGCTTTGCCTGAAAAGGTGAAGGTTGAGGAAAAATTTCTTGTTCCAGTTGTTCATCTGCATGACGCTGAGGCTTTGGTCGTTGAAGCAATGGACTGGAGCGCAAAGTACATGGTTGAAAAGAAGGAGGAAATACCAAAATTTTTCAAGCAAAGACCAATGCGAGCAATTCCAGAGGAGTATTTCCCTCCATGCATAAAAGCAATTCTAAACGGAGTTTCTGATGGCAGAAAGAGAAGTGTTTTCATATTGATTAATTTCTTGAGAAACATGAACTGGGATTTGGACAAGATTGAAAAGAGGTTATATGAATGGAATGAAAAAAATATTCCTCCTCTTAGGACTAACTATCTGCGAACACAGTTGAGATGGCACTTCAGGCAAGAAAGGAACTTGTTGCCTCCTAATTGCGATAATGCAAACTTTTACGAGGCGATAGGGGTGCATAAATTCTGCGAACACTTGCACAAGGAAGGAATTAAAAATCCTGTCAATTATCCGTTGAGGATGCTGAAGAACAGGAAAACTCTGAGAGAGATGCAAAAAAAATAAAAATATATGAGCAGGCTTACAATTCTTATTTATGGCTGTTGATAGAGCTCTAACAGAATCTCAAAAAGCATCCAAATATTCAGAAAATGCAGACGGGCTTTTTGCAGATTTGGATAGATTTGAAGCATTGAGGTACCGTTTAATACATGATAATTATGGTTTGAGAAAACTCATGTCAGCATATCAAAAAAATCATGATGATAAGTATCTTCGAGTGATTGAAGAGAATGCGTATATGATATCTGAAGAATTAAGAAATGCTTCTGAATATTTGAAACGTCTTGATTTGAGAGAAGCTAGTAGAAACGCCTATAATTTGGCAGGCAAATTTGCAAAAATTTCTGAACCTACAAAGGTGCCTGTTGAAACTGAGCCCACTCCACAAGCTATCGAAGCGTTTACCAACACTCTTTATAAAAACATAACAGAATGGCACAGACTAACTATAGATAAAGCTAGAGAATTCTCAGAAAAGTATAGGAAAAAGCCAGAAAAAGAAGAAGCGCCTCTTCCAAAAACTGTCGCGGTTCTGATTTTAGTTTCTGCATTTGGCTCGCTGTTTGCATTGTTGAACAACATTAATTCGCTAGAACAAACTGCAAATGTAGCTGCATCGGTCCCGTCAAGTTTAGTAAACAGCATCATATTCTCTGTGGTAATAGTCGTGCTATTGATCAGCCTCGTAAAACAAAAATAGAATAAGGCTTTTACCTTTTCCCCTTTATATTATAAATTGGTATGATAGAAGAAACAATCACTTTTGACCTTATAAGAAAAATACAGAGAGAAGAACAAAGAATTCCAAAACTAACAAAACTTCCAGACAATTTTTATCAAAATGTTCAGTCTTACCTTGAACAAAAAAGAAAAATTTCTTCTGAAAAAAAAGGTGTTCTTGAGGTAAAGAATATTGAAAGACTTGTGGAAGATGTCTTCAACAGAAGAGAGAGGAAAATTTTGAATCAGGCCGTTATTTCGACGAGAACTGGAATAATGCCAGAGAATTTGACTGATGAGGAAAAAGGATTTTTCAATCAAATTTCTGAAACTTTGAAAAACAGGAGGGACAAGCAGCTGAACAAATTATTTTCGAAAGAGACTGCAACTGAAGAAGAGATGGAAAAATTGCTGATTTTTAAAGAAGATGTTCCTGAATTCATTGGATCGGATATGAAGACCTATGGCCCTTTCAAGAAAGGCGACATCGCCAAACTTCCTGATGCCAACATGAATGTCCTGATTGAGAGAGGAATTGTTGAAGAATTCAAAGTCAAGAAGTAATTATTTCTCTTCAAACAGCCAGGAAAAATCTAGGGGGTTTCTTTTTGTTTTGATTTTTTCTGCCAAAACATGAGAGATTATCGGTAAAGCAATCGTTGCATCGCAATAGACTTGCGCGTTCCTTCCACTTGGAACTTCTTTACCCCAGCTTATGGCTTCATCGAATGTGCAACCACTAAGTCCTCCCCATTGAGGCGAATCAGTTGTGATCTGTATCGCATATTTGTGCGGATAATACATTTCACTAACTCTTTTTATGCCACCATTTCTGTTTGGCAATTTCCTTTCCTCGAACTGCAAATCTGCTGTGACTGAAAGGAGTTGAATGAAATCTTTTGGTACCCCTCCACCAATGTAAATAACCCCAGTCTCTTTCATCTTATCTCCTAATGACATGAACTCGCGATAGTCTTGCATGGCATCAATAACCAAATTAAATCCGTGTGATTTTGCAATCAATGCAGCATCCCCATACGGCGAATCAGCAATTGCAGGGCAATAGACTGGAACTTTGTGTTTTGCAGCTGTTGCAACTATGCTGTTTATTCCTTTTTTCAGAAGCCAGTTTCCAAACAAGTATAAAAATTCTCTTGAGCTGTACGGATGATTTTCTTTGAGCGTCATCATAAATTCAGCAATCATCTCAGTCATTTTCATATAGTCTTCTTCATTTCCGAAAACATCGTAATACCGGTTCATAGCCTTTTTGAAAGCCTTCATATCATCAACACGATGATCGCCTTGCCAATAACCAAGTCCCATCGCGTCAACGATATCCTCAGAAATGTTGGCTCCGGTTGAAACAAGTATGTTGATGAAATGATTTTCAATCAACCAATTCACAATTTTCCATTGGCCTGTTGTACTCAATGAACCTGCTAAACCCATCAGAATTGTCACATCACGATTTTTAATCATTTCTTCCCAAATTTCTGCAACTTCGGCTAATTTTTTCCCCTGAAATCCTGTTTGGGCCATCTCAGAAACAAGTTCAGATATTGTTTTTGGGTCTTTAACTTCTATTGGTTTTACTTTTTTAGTAAAGTTCAAATTATTTTCCATCTAATTAACATATTTATAGTAACTTGTTTATAACTTTAGTGTTATTAAGTGACTACATGAAGTTCCCAAAAAAAGTTAGGACATACTGTCCGTTTTGCAATAAGCATACTGAACATGAGGTTGAGATAGCGAAGAAAAGACCCAGAGGAACAATGACTCATGGAATGAGAAGATTCAGAAGAAAAATGCTCGGATATGGAAGCTTTCCAAAAGAAAACCCGAAAGGAAGAGAAAAACCAACCAAGAGACTTGACTTAAGATATAAATGTTTGACTTGCGGAAAGAAACACATGAGCGGATTCGGCTGGAGAGCAAAAAAGTTTGAATTGGTGAAAACATGAAAGAGTTAATCGTCATGCCTAAGAGCAAATTCCTGCGAGTCATGTGCAGGAAATGTAGAAATGATCAGATAATTTACAATAAAGCTGCTACTGTTGTAAAATGTTTAAAATGTGGAGAAGTTTTAGCTGATCCCATAGGTGGGCAAGCTATAATAAAAGGAAAGGTCTTGGAATCTTTCGGTTAATTTAGATTATTTTATTGACGTAAGATGCTCCTGATACTTCTATTCTATTTCCATCAATTTTGAAATTTACTCCAAGAATTTTTTCTGCAACTGAAATATTGGTTTTAAGATGCTCGGTTATTTCTTCAACTGTTACACTAGAATTTCCATCTGCTAAAGCTAAGAATGGAATTATCTGATCTCCCATCCATTTGTCCAAAGCTGATTTAGACTGAATTGATTTATACAATTCCTCAGCAACTTGCCTTCCTATATCTTCAGCTCTAACACCTCTCTTGCCAATCGCATCAGCCCCAAGAATTGAGTTCTCACATACTACTTTAAGAGTTATTGATGTGCCTTGAGAAAATGTTTGAACAGATTCAGATTGAATATCAACAGTATATCCTTTATTTTTTAAAAATTCTTCAGCTGCTTGAGCTTGTCTTTCTGCTACGGATAAAGGCAAACTGCCGGCAATTGAAAATCCTTGAACATCTAAAACTTCACCTCTGTCAGTCAAATCCAATGCATTCAACTTCTTTATTGGTTCTAATGTTATACTAACCTCTCCTCCACCTCTTGGATAGAAACCTTGTTTGATGATTTCAATTTGAGGTTTTTTTACCCACATTTTTTCCAAGATGGGAAAAGTCACATGCTTCAGATATTCAATATTTGGAGAGCCAAGTCCTGCTGTTCCACCTCTTATCTCAAGAGTGATTTTTTTATTTGCAAATATCAGCAATGGGATTAAAGTTTGCAAGAGCAGGGGTATGCTCCCAGATGTTTCGATGTCAATTGATCTGCTCTCTACATTCAAACTTTTAGGACTGTATTCAATCTCCATAGAACCGAACTGAACATTTTTTGTCTCAGCATTGCAGAATTCTCCAGCAACTTTTATTCCAGTGAAATGCTGCGGCATCAGACCTGGTCTCGATCTTGTTGCTCTTATGTTCGTAACCTTGATTGGCTCCAATAATAACGAAGACAGAGCTATTGACGTTCTGAGTACTTGACCCCATCCTTGAGAACCATCGATGACTATCATTTCAATCTACGTTTAATATTTGTTACCGAAAATGTTTTCTTCTATCCTTATCATCTCATTAATCTTCACTGTTCTATCTCCACTAATTCCAATCTTTATGTAATCCCCACTCAATCCAACAGCTAGATGGCAGATTAATGTATCCTCAGTTTCTCCAGACCTATGAGAGAAAACTGTGAGCATCTTATTTTTCTTAGCAGTTTCGATTGCACTGATGACATCAGTGACAGTTCCAACTTGGGATGGCTTTATGATCACAGCTGATGTAGCTTTGAAATCTGCTCCATCTTTTATTCTTGCTGAATTAGTCGAATACAAATCGTCACCGCAGATTATTCTGGGCTGCAATTCTAGATTGAGGACTGAATGGGTTACAAAATCATCTTCGTTGAAAGGATCTTCTATATAGGCAATTGGATATCTTTTAGCTAATTTTTCTAAAAAGTCTTTCTGCTCATGCCTGTTCAAAATTTTGTTTGAAAAAGTGTAAACATAATTCGCATGCCCATCCCACAAATGAGAAGCAGCAACGTCAAGGCCCACTTTCAAAAGGTTTTCAACAGCAGTTTTCGAAATTATTTGCAAAATTTCTTCAATGTTAAGATTTGTAACCCATCCTCCTTCAATGTTTTTAGCAAATGCAAACGTAGGGTCATTGTCTTTCAATCTCTGTCCGATAGTTCGATAAGCAACAGAAATTTTTTCTATAGATTCAAAAAAAGAGTTCTGATGAACAGGCAAAAGAAGATATTCTTGAATGTCTCCAGAGCCAGACTGCTTCCAACCGCCAACAACGTTTGATATCGGTTTTGGGATTGATATTTTTTTCTTTGCGATTGAAGCAAGATACTCGTAAATTTCTTGATTGTTTTCTAAAGCAAATGCTTTCAGGAAAACTGTTGAGATTGCAAGGGCAACATTTCCTCCGATCTCCTTAAAATCAGGGGTTTTGTCAAGTATCCTTAACGCATTATCAAGATCGCTTTGATCGGCATATTCTTGATTTGTAAAAGTTCTTCTCAGCAACAAAAATTTTCTTATCGCCTCAGGCGTTTGAAAATATTTGATTTCGTATTTGCTTTTGCTAGTGCCCATTGGAACTGAAGATCTAACTCTTCCTTTGCCAGTCTCAAGTTCTATTTCAATAGTCTTCTGAGAATTTGTTGCAAGGATTTCCCTTATTTTCAAACTTTTAGCTTTCATTTAATTAGAATTTATTTTAACCACTTATTAAACCAACTTGTTGTGCTTTTGAAAGTCAGGTATTTCTTTCATATTATCTGTTTATTCTACTGCTTTAAAAAAAGTTGTTACTCACTTACTGAAAACGAACTTCCACAAATCTTTTGGCCTTATCAAACCCAACTTTCCTTTCTTTGCAGAAAATTCATCAAATTTTTCCAGTTTATCTCTCTGTTTTTTTCCATAAACGAGAATTGGAACTGGTCCATATTCATGTCTTCTTAATTTAGTCGAAGTTATATGATCGCACGTTATGACAAGAATTCCATCAAAATTTTTCAACGCACCAAGCCTTTGATCAATCAACTCGATCATCTCTTGTTTCCTGTTGAAATCGCCATCATGTGCGGGCTCATCAGGCCATTTTATATGTGCAGCAACAAAATCGTATTCTGCCAGCGAACTCAAGATGTTGTCGAAAATGAAATGCAAATTCTGATCAGGCTTCATCTCAGAATAAGTTACCGCATCAAAACCTGCAAGCATGCAAACTCCTTTTATCACTCCATTCTCTGCGATCACAACAGCTTTGTTCAATTTATATTTTTTGACAAAAGTTTGTTTGCTCAAGGCAGGGAGAACATTTCCAGCTTCTCTTGTCAAAAGGAAATTAGCTGGTGGAAGACCATGCTTGATTCGTAGTTCGTTTGCCGGATGGTATTCAATCACTTGATGAGCCTTTTCAACAAATTCCTGGACTAATTTTGCTGATCTGTCAGCATCAGAGGACAAAGCTTGAACTCTTTGAACTGGTTCTCCTGCAATATAGGGATCTGAATTTGTGATTTTGTCGCTCAACTTTTCTTTCAAAATCAAAACAGCCCTGTGCTCATATGTCCTCATGAAAACATGCGGAACTTCTAGCTGAACATGCTCGTTAATGTATCTAGCCAATTCATCTAGACCTAATATGTTCCTGCCTGCGCGTCTGTCAAGAACTTTCATCTCATTGTCCACAGTTGCAAAATTGCATCTGACTGCAAGATGGCCTTCTTGGTAAGGAATGTTCGTTCCTACAGCCTCTATAGGCCCTCTTTTCACATGATATTTTTTAGGATCATATCCCAACAGGGAAATTGCAGCCAAATGAGACACAGATGCTCTTGTCAAATCACTCCAGAGTTCTTTTGGAACCGGAATCATTTCTCCAAGAACACCATTTCTTGCAAAATAATTGAGATTCGGTTTTACGGCTTCAGAAAGAGGCGTTTTGTTGTTCATCGGCAAATCTGCCAGACCATCGATGATAAGAAATACTACTTTTTTCCTTGGCTTTTTCGGTTTAACATATCTACGTATTTTACGCTTTCGTTTAACCTTCTTCTTCATTAATTAGAATTTGATTTCCAAAAAGATAACTTTACCCAGAAGTATCTTTCTTAGTTCCTTCAGTGCCAAGAGTTTGAACGTCTACAAATTGTTTTCCTAAAGGTCGTTCAGCCATAGCTCTAATATTTTCTCTAAACCATTCATATGCGCTTTTCCAACCCTCTTCGCGAATGTATTTGTCATATAGTTCCAAATCTTCCCTTGCAACATGCAAACTAAAATCTATAGTATAACCGTCAACATCACCGATTTTTGTTTCAACTGGTCCAAAAGCGACTGCTTGAACATTGGTTCCTAGATATGCACCGAGCCAATCAGTAAGATCTGTGTTTATAAAATTAACAAAATATCTTGGAGTGTGTTCGTTTTTTCTTACTAAAAGTCTGAAAGGTAAAATTTGAATATCTGTTCCTTTTGCTGTGTATTCCAAAATATTCACCTAAATGTTCATCTCATTCAAAGTTTCATTCGCATATTCAGCCAATTTCTTTGAAAGATTGGCTTTTGCTTTTATAATTTTTATCTTTGCATCTTTATTAGTTCCATGCAACTGCTCAATTGAATGCAAAACAATAAACGCTGATTGCAGCTCAAGCCAGAAGAATGCCTTTTCCATGCATCTCTTTGATTCTATGGAATCAGAACTTCTCAAAGCAAAATTCTTCCATTTCTTGTAGTGCTCAGAGCAAAGCTCAATCTGTTCTGGCAAATTCATATGTTACTAAGTAGTGGTGATAGTATTTAAGTATTACTATTCTGTAGTAACGAAATGTTTATAAATCATCCTTGGTCATTAATATCTGTGTGATTTCATGGGAATAGGAGAATACGTAGCGCAGAGGGATTGGCAGAGATTGAGATTTGACCCAAAAGATTTTGACAGGGTTCTTTTTCTAGCAGATACGTACCTAGATGATACTTCTTCACTCCCTGAAAAATCGGACGAACTTTTGGCTCGTAGATCAAAAACCACATATGTTGATTCAGCACAGCCATATCTCTGGGAACAGGCATTGGATTTTAGGCGCAGGTTGGGAGAACATCTTCTTGACCTAGTTCCAAAGGGATATGAATCGAAGTTTTCACTCCAAGACGAAAAAGATGTCGCAGTCAGTTTGATGCCTACTGGACAAGGATCAGAATCAAATGTTTACATTGTTACCATGAAGGTTGAAACTCCTTTAGGATACAGAGAAGCAGTTTTTAGGATTGATCCAAAGAATAGAAAAATTGGCTATAAATTGCGTCCTCTGCAATCCTTAGAAGTAGCCCTAGTGCGTCAGACTAGGTAAGATGTAAAGTATAACCTTTAAAAACAATCTTTTCGCACTTCTATGTAAGGTGTTAGGATGAAAAAGGTAGGACACTGGGCTTTCATAGCTGGAATCGTCATAGCTGTGATAGCAGGTGTTGCTGGCCAGCAATATCTAGGAACATATTCAACATATGTCAATATCCTACTCGTTTTGCTTGGTTTGGTTGTAGGATATCTGAACATACAGCAAAAAGAGATGCAGACTTTCCTGATAGCAACAATTGCACTAATGTTAGTACGTTCAGCTGGATTTGAAGCAATCCCACAGATTGGAAGTTACCTGAAAGACATTCTGCTGTATATCACCATCTTCGTAGCGCCAGCAGCATTAATTGTTGCGTTGAAAGCAGTGTATGAATTAGGCAAGTCTTGAATTTTCTTTCTCTTTCTTTTTCCTAATGCAAATCAAAAGTTCTATTGTTAGCCACAGGAGCAACAGCATTATATCCTTTATCTCTCAATTCCTGAGCAAATTCTTCTGTGTGATCTCCATGAATGCAGAAAACTTTTTCTGGATTTATTTTTTTAATGAAATCAAACAATCCAGTTCTGCCAACATGTCCAGAGAAATCAAACCTCTTCACAAACATGTTGACCTCAAGGCTTATATTTTTGTGAATAAACATTCCAGTTTCTAACAAATTTTTTCCTGGAGTGTCTTCTAATTGGAAACCGGTCAAGAACAGAGAAGAATTCTGCTGATCATGAAGTTTTTTGAGATACCAAACAACAGCTCCTCCTGTCAGCATTCCAGATGTTGTGAGGATTGCACAAGGATTTTTGATTATTTTTTTTCTCTGTTTCTCTGAATTGACGTATTGAACTTTTTCTAGAGCTTTATCAAGAGCATTTGGCTCTCTTAATAATTCTTTGTGTTTGTTGATGATTGTCGTTGCTTTTTTAGCCATGCCGTCAAGGTAAACCGGATAATCAATTCCACGCTTGCTCATTGAAACCAGAATTTCTTGCAATCTTTGGATTGCAAATCCCGTTATCAAACAAATGCCATCTTTAGAAATCGTCTCCTCTATCAGCTCAACAAGCTCTTTTTCCACTCCTTCTCTTGGCGGGTGCTCTCTTTGAGCATACGTTGATTCTGTTACTAGATAATTAACATCTGGCAAATTCGTATCAGCTTTTTTAAGCAGTCTTGTGTCAACAGTATTGAAATCTCCTGTATAGAGTAAAGATTTTTTACCAAAATTCAAATGAATCATAGCAGAACCAGGAATGTGGCCAGCATCAAAATATGTTACCTCACTTTTCTTTAATTTGAAAGGTTTTCTATACTTGGTTGGGACAAAGGCTTTTATTGTATTCATCACATCCTCGTCATCAAACGGAAGATGAATCCCTTCTTCATGGCTAATCTTAACAGAATCATACAGCAACAACTCGGTGAGCGATCTTGTTGGATCTATGGCAAAAATTGGAACTGAATCTCCGTTTGCAGAAAAAATTGGAACACCACCAGAATGATCTAGATGACAGTGAGAGAGCAAGATGCAATCTGGCTTGGTTTTAATTGGCATGGGAAAGAGTGGTGGAGTCTCTCTAAGTTTAGTTCCATAATCTAAAACAATTTTCTCAATGCCTGTGTCAACTAGAAAGGCAGATCTTCCAACTTCTTCCATTGCTCCATGAAATGAAACTTGAATCATGCTCTCAATTTCTATATTAAATTAGATTAATAGAATTAAGAATATGATCAAGGCTGCAGATAAAGTTGTAAAAACTTGTCTTGGAATAAAGCCTAATGAAAAAATTCTAATCGTTACTGACACAAAAATGCAAAAAATCGGCAAAGTGATTTACGAAGCTGCAAAAAAGATTTCAAAGAATTCTTCATTAATCGTCATGCAGCCAACTGGAAGAGATGGAAAGGAGCCATCTAAAATTGTTGCAAGAGCAATAAAAAAATCTGACAAGGTTATTGCTCCCACTTATTACTCGCTTACTCATACTCAAGCAGCCATTCGGGCATGGAAAAAAGGCGTGATAATTGCGACGATGCCGCATGTTTCAGAATTTTCTTTCACTAAAGGAGGATTGACTGCTAATTACAAAGTTGTTTACAGATTCTGCAAGAAGATGTTGAGGCATGTGAGGAATGCAAGAACTGTAAAAGTTACTTCGCCAAGCGGGACAGATGTCGAATTCTCAGCAAAAGGAAGAGAATGGAATAATGATGAAGGCATTTTTGGGAGAAGGCATAAACTAGGAAATTTGCCTGCAGGAGAAGTTTTTGTTGCTCCGGTTGAAGGAAGTGTGAATGGTAGAATAGTTTTTGATTCTTTTGAGCTCTCGCGTGGAAAAATTGAACTGGAAGTAAAAAATGGTAAAGTTTTTAGAATGCGTGGTGATATCAAGAAATTGGAAAAGATTTTTTCCAAACTAGGTAAAAAGGCAAGACAGGTTGCTGAATTTGGAATAGGATGCAATCCGAAAGCAAGAGTTATCAAAAACACGCTTGAAGATGAAAAGGTTTTTGGGACAGTACACATAGCCTTAGGCAACAATACTGGTTTTGGAGGAAAAAACAAGGTAGAATTTCATCAAGACGGGATAATTCTCAAACCTACACTGATAGTTGACGGCAGAATTATAATTCGAAACGGCAAATGGCTTATTTAAAAATTTCTTTCCAGATAATTTAACAGGTGTTCCATTGCCGACAGAAAAAAGAGCAATACTTCAATATAAAGGAATAAAAACTTCTGAAAAAGAACTTGAACAATTTTTTTCTCGATACAATGTACGCAATGTTATTGTCACCATTCCTTATTTCTCAGCAGAAGAACTTTTAATTTTAGATGTTCCTGCTAATCAAGAAAGCAATGTAAAAATTTTGGTAGAGGCAAATTATAGAGGCAGTAAATTAAGCGATAGAACAGTGGTTTTAAGATGAATGAAAATCTAAAAAGAATTCCTCAAAAAGTTAAATTAGGGGATTTCTTAAAGCTTGTAAATGACAAAATAGAAAATATAAGTGAGTGAAATGGATTTACAAACCAAACTTGATCTGATAAAAAAACCCCCTTTGGAAGAGATAATTACTGAAGAAGAACTGAGGCAACTTTTGCAGAAAAATGATCATCCACAGCATTACATAGGTTTTGAAATTTCTGGTTTGCTCCATTTGGGAAATTTCATTCTTTCTGGCTTCAAAGTGAATGATTTCATGAAAGCTGGTATAAAATGTCAGATTTATCTCGCAGATTGGCACAGCTTCATCAACAATAAGATGGGTGGAGATTGGGAAAAAATATTGACTGCTGCGAAATATTACGAGGAAGGTTTCAAGTTTTTCTGCCCAGGAGCGAAGATTGTCGTTGGATCAGGGATGTATCACAACAATGACGAATATTGGAAAAACATAATGAAATTTTCAAAACACATGACACTGCCACGGACTCTCAGATGCATGACAATCATGGGGAGAAGCGAGAATGAAAAACTTGATCTGTCTCAATTCTTCTATCCACCAATGCAGGCTATTGATGTCAAGGAGATTGGAGCTGATATTCCGCACGGGGGAATGGATCAGAGAAAAGCGCACGTTCTAGCCAGAGAAGTCTTTCCAAAGATGGGTTGGGAAAAACCAGTTGCAGTTCATCATCATCTCTTGATGGGGATTGCTGAACCGATGAAACTGAAGACTGAAGACAAATTAGAACAAGTGATTGCGAGCAAGATGAGCAAATCAAAGCCATGGACCGCACTGTTTGTTCATGATTCTGAACAGGAGATAAAGGAAAAACTGCAGAAGGCATGGTGTCCACCAAAGCAGAAAGAAATGAATCCAATTTTAGAGATTGTGAAGTATGTGATCTTCCATGAGGTAAAAGAGTTTACTGTTGAAAGATCGGCGAAATATGGCGGCGATATTGGCTTCACGGATTATGTCGAGCTTGAGGATGAGTATGCGAAAGGAAACATCCATCCGCAAGATTTGAAGAATTCTGTTGCGTTATCTATTTCAAAAATAATTGAGCCTGTGAGAAAGCATTTTGAAAAACCGGCAAATAAAAAACTGCTGGAAGTTTTCAAAGAAGCAGAAGTAACGAGATAGTTAAATCATTTTTTCTTTTCTTATGTGATAGATGGCTGCACCTAAAACGAGAATGATTAAACCGACAGTTGTTATCGGCGGATCATACTGATAAATCATGAACAAACAAAAGATCGTGCCTATCAATGGAAGGATGGGAATATTACCGATGCTCAGAGGGACTTTGAATGGTCTTTGAAGATGAGGTCTTGTTATCCTTAGCCAGACCAAAGAAAGATTGATTGCTGCAAATGTGATGAATGCTCCTAGGCTTGTTATATTAGCCACTAGTTCGATTTTATCTGTCAAAGCAAAAATGCTGGAGATAACCATGATGAAAATTATTGCAACCCAAGGCGTTCTTGTTTTTTTATCCAAAAGCGCGAATTTGTGCGGCAGCGAATGCTCTTTTGCCATTCCGTAAATCATCCTTGAAGTGACAATCGAGATAATCAAAACTGTGCTACCAGTTGCTATCAAAGCTATGAATGGAATTATGTAGAAAGCGCTGTCGCCGATTGATTTTGAGGCTGCAAGAGCTAAAGGAGCGGGACTGTTGCCAAGATCTTTCCAGTTAGCCAAACTTACTGCTGAAACTGATGTCAGGACGTAAAGGATTGCTGTGATTACTATTGACAATAATAATGCTCTTGGCAAAACTTTTTTTGGATGTTTCGTTTCTTCTGCAATATTCGCAACGTCTTCAAAACCTATGTATGCAAAGAAGATGAGAGATGAAGCGGCAAGAATTCCGTTTATTCCGTTAGGCATCTCGAAATAATTCACAGATCCTAGTTTAGGAACTGCCAAAAGGATGATGATGACTAAACCTAGGAGTTCTATTCCAGTAACAATTATGTTGGCATTTGATGATTCTTTTATTCCTCTGAAATTTATGTATGAAATAATCACAATGAGAGCAATTGCTGAAAGAATTGATGGCACACTGAAAAGCGATCTGAAGTAGCTGGCAAAACCTAGCGAAACTGTTGAGACTGATAGAATCCCTGTGCACATGAGCAGCCAGCCGATCATGAAAGCCAGAAACTTGCTCATGTATGCTTTCTTGACATAAATATATTCAGCTGCTGCTTGTGGAAACATTGATGTCAATTCAGCATAACTCAATCCAGTGAATGAGCTGATCGCTGCTCCAATCAAGAATGACATCCAGAGCGAATTTCCTGCAACTCCTGCTGCCTCACCGATCAGAACATAGATTCCTGCTCCGACTATTATTCCTATTCCAATGAGAGTTGCATCAAACAGACCAAGTTCTCTTTTCAGCTTCAGAGCCATAAAATATATTTAACTTTGGATTATTTTTAGATGTTTTCATTAGAACCGTAATCCAACAAGTATTTAAATTTTTTATTATTACAAAAAGACATAAAAAATTTAGTTCTAATATTTTTAAGATGGAAACCTTGCAGAGATATCTACCATCAGAGCACGAAAATCTTGTTAACGAAACAAAGATACTTGAAATAATCTCATATGCCGAGAGGAATGTTGATGACCGAACCAAATGGGTAAGATTGGGGGTGTCTGGATCGAATGTGGTGACTCGTGCAGATCGCCATTTCTATGCTGATTATGGCTATGTCTGTGGATTGAAAGTTGGTGTTAGAACGTTTGATGTTGTGATTGATGCTGAATCAAGAGACAGTGTTAGTGAATATTTGGAGAAAGTCCAGAGAGAATTGTCCACTTTCCAAAGATTGTATCATTTCCTGTCCCGTGTCTTACCTGTTTCGGTATGTTTACAAGGAGTTTTGCCACAAACTAAGCAAAGAGTCGACATTATACAAGAATATGTTGATGCAGTGACTGAGTTGCTTGAGATAAGAGCGCCTTGAATTAATTGAGATTGAATTTATATTTTTCACTAATGTGATAAATAGTGATTCAGATGACAGTTTTCCATCTTATGGATATGCAAAAGTAAATGGAACACTTGTAGATCCTAATCCTGCTATCCGCCTTCTCGCAGAGACTTTTCCGAACAACTTCGCCGACTGGATAAAAGATCAAGGAAACGTGATGTGGCTACCAACGGACGTATATCAAATTCCCACTATTGTCAATCATCTTGATATTCATTATGGTGACACATTATTTGAATTGGGCTCTGGAGACTGCAGAGTTCTTGCTGGAGCATTTATTTTGAGCGGTGGAAGGATAAGTTGTGTAGGTTATGAAAAAAGACCGTCGTTGCTGGAATATTCCAGAAGAAAATTAAAAATTCTTGGATTGGAAGATAGAATCAAAGTAGAGCGAGTAGATTTTTTCAAAGATGATTTGAGCGGATTGAGCGAAGCGACCAAAGTCTATCTTTATTTATCATCGACCCCGAACTGGGAATTAGAAGAACCGCTTTTGAAGTATCTGCCAAACGGCGCAATAGTGTTGAGCAAAAGTTTTGCCATGTCTCCTAATTGGGATAAATTCTGCGCATTAAAGTCCGAGTCATATCCTGAGTATTTCAAATACAGAATAAGAAAGTAGGTTTTATTCCTTAGAAATTGCTCCTGGCAAAAGCTTCTTTATTAATTCAGAATTTCTGAATTGGTTTATGGAAAAGAAAAATTATTCTGCATTATTTTTATTTTCATTGGGCGTGCAGCTCTTGGCGATATTTTTCTCTTACAATTTTTTATCAGCAAAAGTCGAAGTGCCGCCTTATGAACCTTTTGGCAATGCTACAGTCACTGAAGCTGGACTGAACGCAATCTCATTGGTCTTGCCCGTTCTAATCATGACATTGGTCTTCATCATTTTGCTGAAAATTTTCGGTTTCAAGTTTTTCATGTATCTCATCTCAATCCTGCCTCTTGGAATAGTTGCTTTCATCAATCCAATGTTCATATCCACAACCGTGAACAATTTCTTGCCTAGTGCAGCCGATTCAATCGCACTGCTTTCAACCGTTGTGCTCATAATTGCAATCTTCTACTCAACTGTCAAGCACATCCAATGGCTCTCCAGTCTTTCAACATTCATCATCTCGGCTGAAGTCGGATCCTTTTTTGCTCTAGTGCTGCAACCACCGACACTGTTTCTTGTGCCTCTTGCATTTGCCATCTATGACATCTATGCCGTCTTTGCAGGCCCGCTGAAAATTCTTCTTTCTCAACTAGTCAAAAGTCGTTTTCCTCGCACTAAGAGACCTAGCATCAGTAAAGTAAGGCAGTCTATTAACCTGGGAGTCTTGGTGGCAAACATTGGCGGCTTTACGCTTGGGACAGGCGATCTGGTTTTTTACTCCCTGATTACCGCAGCTGGATTCATGATCAAAGGGATTATTGCTGCTATGGCTTCTTTGATCGCAGTTAATGCTGGTATTATCCTAACGCTCTTCATATTGGTCAAATACAAAAGAGTGCTGCCCGGGCTGCCAATACCAGTTTTTCTAGGAGTAGCCACCTTAATAATTTTCCAATATGTTTAAGAGCAGACTATCAAACTAAGAAATAATTTAAGGTGGAAAAGGTTTTCCAGACATGATTGCTCTGTCTGCTTCTTGGGCTATTTCTTTTTTCTTTTTTTCAATTCTGCTTTGAGCGTTCTTAATTTTTTTCTCAGCATATCCGATTGCTATATGAATGGCCTTTGCGCTATCAGTTATATCTCCAAGCACAAATCTATCTTTAAAAAGTCTGCCTACAGCTGAAACTTTTATTTGCAAATAAGGATCTACAGTTTCTAAAAAATAATAAATTGCATTTTGTTCGGGGAAGCGAACTGTTGCAGATGGAACACATTCTGCTTTCAAATATTTTTCCAAAGTTGCGGAGTCTTCAGGATCGTATGTTCCAATTACAAATCTTTTTTTTAAGTGCGGCATAATCAATTCATCAATTTAAAAAGATTTAAAATAGAATCTAGCTTCAAAGTTATCTCAATCGAACTTTTTATTTAGTCAAAACTAAAATTTAATTACAAGGTTCACAAGGAGAAAAGGATTTTGAGAAAGCGCTGGTTTGCACTAATTTTATTCCCTATTATTATAGCTATTCTTTTACTGCTCCCAGAATTATTGCAAGGAACTAAAGGCTGCACTCCTCAACTCCAGCAATATGGATGTGTTTATGGTGGATGTTATTATTATTTGGATGAAATTCATGATAAACCCATGCCTTGGAATATTTGGTGGTTAAGCTTATTCAACCGAAATGCAGCCAAAGAATGGGTTGATGAAAATTCTTGTCAACCAAATTCATTTGAATATTCCTATGCTAGAGAAAAGGCGATATGTAATGATTTATGCCGTACTCACATAGAAAATGGATGTGTTAATATAACCTCCGCTGCTGTTTATTGCAAACAAAAAGTGAGCATAGATATCGACGCAAATCACGTAGCTGGTGAAAAAGGACACTATGGTGTGATAAATGCCATACCGTACTGTGAAGATGGATTATATTGTTTTCATGTCTATTCTTGTGGTTGTGGCAGTTATGAACTTGATTCAGCGAACTGCTTGACAGTATTGAAAGATTATTATACTACTCTAACGGGAAATGAAACGGTTGCTAATAAAGCTGTTTGTGATCTAATTCAACCAGGGACATGCGAGAAAGATCCTCGAAATTGGGGAAATGTTCATGACATATATTCTGGAGAACCATTCAAGTATCAACCGGTTCTTCTTTTCGGGAATCAATCTCAGTATGGTGTTGGCGGTTCTGATGTTCTTGGAGCCGACTTCTGGTGGAGAAGGGCAGGATATGCTGGAATCTGTGGAAGTTCTTAAAAATTTTTAGATGAATAATAGAATGAACGAAAGGCAATTAAGTTTCATGTTTTGTTTAGTCCATCTTAGATGCACTGAAAAATTCAATCAGCAAGTTTTTTAATTCAATTGAAGCATGGTTTAATTATGAGTATTTTATGTAAATTAGGATTGCACAAATGGAGTAAAGCTCAGATGAACTATGTGTTTGGCTCGAATGTTAGAGATTATGAGCAATATTGCTTGAGATGTGGGAAAAGGAAAAGATGGAATGCACCAGTTTAGAAAATTTTATGATATTATTTATAATTAGTGAATTGAAATTATTCATATGGACGCCAATAAATTAATTGAGCTGCTTGAGTCCAAAGGATGGAAGAAAATTGCTCAAAATTCAGAATATATGAATTTCAATTTTGATGTTGTTGGAGAACGCTGGTTTACCTTAACAAAATGGAGAGTGCTGGTGAAATTTTTAGATAATTTAGATGAGAAAAACATTCAAGAAGTTAGTAGAATGTTTTCCACAATTAGCGACAAGTCAAAGAGTTGGATTTGGGGAAAATGCTTTTTACTTTGCATCATTGCAAACAGCATGGATTCCAGCGTAATTGAGGGTTTGAAAAGAGATAGCTTTGGTCTATTTGGAGTGTTTAGAATCAAAGGTGGAGGAGGGAATATTTTCTTAGCGGATTTGGGAAACAAAAAAGTTTATGGTGAAGTTCCTAAATTGCCATACGATGTTCATAAATATTCTACAGATTTGAAAGAGGTTCTTGAAAATCTACTTTTTTAAATTGAATTTCATTCAAAACTTTTTGAGATTGATTTGAATTCAATTGTTTTATTCCTACTTTTCACTCCTTTTGATATGAACACAGATGATTCAGGAACTTTGAAGTATTCAGCCAGGATTTCTACCAATCTTCTATTGGCTTTACCGTCTTCAGCCTTCGCATCAACTTTTATTTTGAAAATATTCTCACCAATTTTCTTGACTTCTGATTTTTTAGAATTAGGGATAACTTTTACAGATATGATCATATCTAAAATTGAAACATTCTTAAATTAAGTATTTTTAATTCATCTAACCCTCCTTAAGTGAACCAGTTCATTTGTTGTGCCTGATTAAAAAAAGTTTAATTATGTTTGAATCAGATATAAAATAAAGGAAGAACCACGATGAGAACTGCAAAACAAAGAGTGAGAAGCAGGAGAAGGAGCAAAAGGAAATTTAAAAAACAAGACAGGTGGAGATAAAGATGCCAAGAAATGTTTCCACAATGAGAACTAGAAGTAAAAAATCAAATTTCACAAAAAGAAAAAGACCGCAGGGCAGATACAGATTTTAATTTTGGATTTTTTTATTTTCTAAAGCTCAATGGCTTGCCATCATACGCTAGCTGAACTTCAAAAACTATTTTGCTGACTCGAAATAATCTGTGATATTGGTTGTGTCGAATTCAATTACTGTTGGAGTGCATGATCCTTGAGTTTCTATGTCTAACTTGCAAGTGAAAATTGCATTGATTTTGATCACATATTTGGCCAGAAACTGTTGGCCATCGCAGAAATATTTACAGGAAATATTGAAATATGACAATTATATTCTGCAGTAGATAAATGTTTAAATAGTACTCACTATTAAGTAGTGAAGCATGATGCATATAAAAAGAGGGTTGAATAGAACCATGGGAAAAGTTAAATTGGCAGTCTTTTCTTTCTTAGATTCTCATCCAGCGACATATCGATTAGATACAGGGTTCGGGTATCTTCTGAGGAATGCTGTAGCTGAGTATGAGAATGCTGCATGGCAAGATGTTGCTAAGAATGAAATGCCCACAATGTATGTTTCTTTGCCTAATAATCATCAAGCCATAGACACAATGTCAGTCGTAGAACATTTGTCCAAATATGGTCCTGAAGATGTGGCAGGTGAATTGAGCAGAGATGAAAAATTGGAAGCTGCAAATTATTTCAACGCTCGAAAAGACCAAGAACGTTCTAATTTCTTGAGACATCATCCAAGAATAAGAAGGATACTTGATGATACTGTTGCAGCCGCAAAAATAAAAGAATACAAATCATCTCAGACAGCTGATTTGATGCATATGATTGGTTTGTTGGGTAGCACTGTCGACAGAAAGAAAAGAATGAACAGCTTATCTTTTGATAGAAGGTTATACGAAATCTTGTATGAGCAGGACATGAGAGACTTAAATGAAGGATTGGATACTTTTGGAAAATCTGCACAAACAAGACTCCATGCAGTTGAAGTAGTCGGTCAAATATTCAAAGATCCAGATTATGTAGCAAAGGTTGCTGAAGATGTTGGAGCTTTTGAACCAAAAGAAAGAAAGTTATAGAATAGTAATCACAAGATACTGATTCGAGAAATATTGCCTCTTCAAAAATTATTTCGCACTCTCGAAATAATCTGTGACATTGATAGTCTCGAATTCAATCATTGTTGGAGTGCATGATCCTTGAGTTTCTATGTCTAACTTGCAAGTGAAAATTGCATTGATTTTGATCACATATTTGGCCAGAAACTGTTGGCCAGGATACCATGAGTTCATCAATCTCAAATCCCAACTTGTGTTCAAAATTGATTGTATTCTTGTCTTGGTTACTGTCATACCATTTGTAAATTTATCCAAGAATTCCATTTATATGATGTTTAGGTTTTTTAGTTTGAAAAAATTTAAAATACAATAATCTTTCCATGTACCTTCAAAATTATCACAATAGCTGATATCTTTCTTAATTTGTAAAAGGCAATCAACTTTAGAAACTTCTGTGCTTATTTTTTCGCACAATGCAGAATCATTGTTGTCCAAAGCAACAAGAAGCAAACAATAATCAGAATTGGTTGCGTTTTGGCAATAACCTATATTTTTTGATGCAACCGCTAAACAATTTGCTTTTTCAAAAGGCTCCTGCTTTATGTTTTCGCATAAGCTCGCATCTCTAGTCAATTTGGTCAAGCAAACAAATCTCAAACTTTCCTCAGAAATTTTGTTGCAGAATTCTTCATTTAATGGAAGCTCGTCTAGGTAAGGCGATAGGGAAAAATAGCAAGAGGATATTGTATCGTTGCCACCAAGTAAATTACAAATGTTCGGGTCTTTGTTTTTAATTGCTAATGAAAAAATGCAGGATGACTTCTGATAATCTTCTAGCCCCATACAAAGGCTCTCGTTCAAATCTAGAGAAGAAGAAACAAAATCCACACAGATAGAGGATGATGTCCCGACAAGAGAGCAATATTTATACTGTTTTAAAAACATCGAATAACACATTACTTTCAGTTCATTAGAGCTCATCTTGTCGCAGACTTCAATGTTATTAGACGGGTTGAATGAATATTTGGTTAAAACAAGCAAAGAGATTACGAACATCAACAATACGATAAGTAGATATTTGATTTTTTGGTTTGAATTCAACAAGTTTTTCATTGGATTACCCGATATTTTTCAAATGGTTCTGCAGATAAGTGATTTTGCAAATATCAGAAAAGAAATCTCCAGCGTCATCACACGCTTTTGGGTTGTCTGTAACAGTTACCCAGCAAGTCCATTTGTATATTTCAGAATTGCCAGTAAGTAAATTACAGATTTCCGAGTTTTTATTTTCAGACGCCAGTTTTGTAAGGCAAGCCGCATCATAGTAGTTAAAAGCATTGCAGTCGTCAGCATTTTGTGGAACTAAAGTTATACAGATTCTTTTTTCGGTTTCCTCATCTATATTTTCGCAATAACTTTTGTCATTGAAAACTAATGCAAAACACTTTTGTACCTCGAATGGGTTGGCCAAAAGGTCACATATCTTCGTGTCTTTCGATTTAATAGCCACTTCCTTATAGCACTCCGGGTTGCTCTTGCAGAAATTTATATCCTTCGTTTGAACTGCCAGTTTTTTGTAGCACAAAAATTTTCCATAGTTATTGTTTATATTATCACAAGTTGTTTGAGACACATCGATGTGCTCGATAAGAATATCATAACAAAGTTGATCATATCCGTTTTCGACATCATTGCAACCATCCAAATTTTTGGAGAAAACCATTAAGCAGGTTTTTTTCAGTGGCTGAAAGTATATTCCATCGCAGAAATTCACTTTAATAGTGGTGCGAGTGGCTGGTTTATAAAGGCTAACCAAGTAGATTGATAGAAGAATTGCTATTACTGTGACGATGGCAATTAATGTGGTTTTTTTCATCTTCTCACTATTATTTTATTTGCTGTTGGATCAAAGCTGAAACTTAATTGGTAATCGCCATCTTTTTCTATATCCTGAAATTCTAGGCTAGAAGGGCAAATGAATGCTTTGCAGTTGGAGCCCATGCACAGCTTGCTAGTTGAATTGTCGTAGCTAACTGGATAGGAGAAGTGAAATTCTTTTGTGAATTTTATATCCGTCATCCCTACTTTTGCCTTTTCACAAATATCATCCAACATGCTGGACAAATCTTCCAGCTCTCCTCTCACAGCGTATATGTATATCGACCCTTCTGTGGAAAATGTTTCATTGTATCTTATTGTAATGGGCAATGAAAGCTCCATTTCATTATATTTTGCTTTGCCCTGAGAGAAAGAGGTCTGGCCAAAGGACAGACCGAACTCCCAGATGTTTTGTGCTATGTTTATGTACTTTGTCTCACCTGCTGGGACAATTATATAGTCGTAAGTCATTCCACATGCACCGTGCCAACCGGAATATGCACCAAAATAGTTTATAAATTCACATCTTGAAGTGTTGCAATTTGTTGAAACTATACATCCAGAAGAGCAATCTCCTTTGCCGGGTTTTGTTTCACTAGTTTCACAAGCATCTCTAGGGCAAGAATAATATACGCAACACACACCAGGCGGAGCCCATGGGCTTGTTGCTCCAGAATGCGGATACGGGCATTTTACTCTTGGATCTTCCAAACAATCGGGACATACAATCAAATCCAGTTCTGTGGTCTGACATAGTTCAGGGTGATCTTGTGGGTTAAAGTTACAATCGAAATATATGGCTCTGCTGGAATCAGACCCGTATGGATGAGATGAAAATTCGTTTGATAATTTCAGTTCTCCAAGTATTTTTTTCTCCCCTGGGAGAAGAGTGAAATTGTATGGAAGTTGGATTATTCTTATGGCATAATCGAAATCGATTGCTTTTGCGCAAGTTGGTTCTGCTGATTTATAGCTAGTCGCAAACTGGTCTATTTTGTCTTTGCTCAATATTGGTTTTTGTGGACTGCCCTCTTTGTAAGCAAGGCAGGATTCATCGCCCATCAATTTTTGAAGGATGTTTAAGACAGAAACTTTGAAATCTGATTCTGATTTTTGTTCAATTACATTTGCTCTGAAAGAACTGAAGGAATAGATAAGAAAGATGAAAAGGGCGGCAGCAATTACAGTAAATAAAGACTTGATTAAAAAGCTTGATTGGCCAGATGATAATTTCAGCATATATCACCACTGCATATGCATGTAGTTGGATCTCGCCAAAATGCATAAGCGACCACTGAAAAAACTAAAGGAACTGGGCCTTTGTCAGAAGGAACATAATACTTTTGATCCTCACATGTATATTTGTATCCAGCTGATACGCGACCCTCATACCAACACCCCCCTGGTGAGAGAGATATGGATGAATATCCTTGAAGGCCTAAAGTGATGTACTTGGACTCAGATAATGCACTTGAACTAGATTTAGAAGCCTTTATCGGGCATGATCGTTTACCCACTTCTGGCTCCATACATTCGTGTTCCTTATTTGCTAGGCATGTAGTAGACAACCATGATTGGCATCCAGGGGGTGATCCACATGGTGGGCCAGTACCTTGCTGGCAACATTGTTTATCCATTCTACATTTGACATTATCATCAAGCTTATCAAATCTATTTTGCAGATCAGTCAATGCATTTTTAGCGCATTTTTCTGCCGGAGCTGAGCAAGATGAGCATGTTTCAGCTCCCGAACCAGTGCCACAACTGCATGCAATTATTCCACATATACATGGACTATAGATATCGTCCATAGCCCACTCATAAAAGATTCTAAACATATACCAATATCTGTTTTTTGTCACAAAATCCGCGTTATCTAGAGTTTCAAACATCGTCACATTTCTATTCAATCCAGAAACTATAGCAGCTCCTTTTGAAGAATTGACCCAAAAATATCCTTCATCATATTTTTTAGCAAAAACTCCACTTTCGTCAATACCATAAACACAACTATCATAAGGATATTTTGTGATGTTTACAGGCAAAGTAGTATTGTACAAATCAAGATATGAGTTGAAATAATAAAGCGTGTATTCCTGAAGGCACTCCTTTGATTGTTCAACTGTTACTGGATTTGGTCCATTAACTATCCAACCACCTGCTCCGATGGTTCCACCCAAACACGCATGTTCTCTTAGCGCTTGTAAATCAGAATAAGATAGAGCTAAAGCTAGATAGTTTTTTAATGCTAGGATAACATTTGCAACCGCATCTATGACAGAAATTTGAAACGTTTCAAACTTGTATCTTGTCCCATAATATGTGTTGAAAAAAATGTAACCGATCGTAATAGAAGAGACGAGTAAAATTAGGAATACAAAAGGAGTTATCTGTCCTTTTTCCATAATTTAACTATTGCGGATTGATAAATAAAATATGCCGAAGAATCTAAAAATATTTTAAAAAATTGTTAGAAAATTTTGAAATTTTATTTTGTTACTATTATTTTATTTGATGTTGGATCAAAGCTGAAACTTAATTGGTAATCGCCATCTTTTTCTATATCCTGAAATTCTAGGTTACAACACTCTGCCCTACAAACTTTTGGACATCCTCTAGAGTTGCCATGAGCTACTGATGGAAGAAAAACTATTTAACCATTCAGATAAGGAGTAAAACTATTTATTTATTCTAGGATCGAATTATTTTGCTGACTCGAAGTAATCTGTGACATTGATGGTATCAAATTCAATCATTGTTGGAGTGCACGATCCTTGAGTTTCTATGTCTAACTTGCAAGTAAAAATTGCATTAGTTTTAATTCCGTATTTCGCCAGGAAACCCGGCCCAAGATACCATGAGTTCATCAGTCTCAAATCCCAACTTGTGTTCAAAATTGACTGCACTCTTGAAGGATTGAGATTCAGAGTTTGATTTGGGGTAAATCTAAACTTAACGTCAAAGCCTTGGTAACCGGCTGAACTGATCTGCTGTATTGATTCCGCTGTTTTTGAAATTGAGATTATTTTGCACGTTCCTGCAAACTTGTCATAAGAGCAATTTCCCCCCACTATTCTTTCTGTTGTTGTGGAAGTTGTTGAGGAGACAGTTGTGATTGTAGTTGTTGTCGCATATTGCCATGGTGCTTGGGAATATACGAAAAGAACCATTGCAAATAACAGAACTAGGATTAGTGGACCAATGATTATTGACTTTTTCATAATTATGACTTATTGGCACGGACATATAAATGAAAAGTTCATACAATCGTTCTAAACCCAGAAAAATTATCACTATTTTTTACTCAGCGCAACAGATAATCAGTAATACATCTATCTCTTTTCCCAGAACACAATCTTTTGTAAAGAAGGTCTTCATCAATCTTGATTTTGCTTCCTTCCAATCTTTCTTAGATGAACTGCTCTTTTCAAACCCACCTTATTGTGACTATGAAATAGAAAGTTTTGAATGAATAAATTCTTTTAATTTTATTTATTGTTTAGTGATTTAGTGGCCGAATTTGTTAAACCAACCGTTGATTATGTGAATGGTATTAGAGCAGCACTAGAAAAATATCTAAAAGATCCTAGAATAGCTAACAATCCTGAATATCGTGAACTTTTGGGAAGAAAATCAGTAGAGATTTCATATGAGACTAGAGCAGAAATAGTAGCTTTGTTGGGTATGCTATATCATAGTGGTGTTATCACAGAGGAAGAAATGAAAAAATATGGAAAAGAAATTATGGTACAGACGGATGAGATGCCAGAACAGCCATCCACTTCAGAACACGAAGGTAAAGAATGTAGTAGATGCTGAACGGAATGAAGTGAGATTTGAAAAGAGTTAAGTTTTCTAACATACTAATTCTGATTGTATGATTGACTTTGATAAGATGGTTGATTCCCATATAGCCAGAGAGCATAAGCCAAAACAGATAGGAAGATATTATCCTTCTGAAGTTGGAAGCTGTCTAAGAAAAGTCTGGTATTCATACAAATATCCTCAGGAGATTGATGCTGACTTGAGGAAGATATTCGAAGCTGGAAACATCATTCATGGATTTGTTGTTGAAGTTCTGAAGAGCGAGAAGAATAAGGAAGTTCAATTGCTAGAATCAGAGATACCTTTCCAGATGAAGGTTGAAGATTTTATTATCTCTGGAAGAGTTGATGATCTTGTTTTGGTTAAAGCAGATGGCAGAAGTATGCTTGTTGAGGTGAAGTCGACAAAAGATATTTCTTTTGTTAAGAAGCCGCAGACCAATCATGTCACTCAGCTGATGTTCTATATGGAAGCTACTAATGTTCATAACGGGATTGTTCTGTATGTTGATAAGAATAATCTGAAGAGCAAGGTGTTTGATGTTGAGTTTGATGTTCAGAAGAGTGCTGAGATTTTTGACAGGTTTAGGTTTTTGCATGGGCATTTGAAGAAAGATGATTTACCTAAACCAGAAGCTAAACAGGTTCTCGATATGAATTGGATGTGCAGGTTTTGTGAATACAAAGAGAAATGTGACGAGAATGAAAAATAAATGCAAAATTTCTGTAATGACTGATGAGTAATTTTACATTTTGCAAACATACTTAGCAAAATTTTTTTCTCAAAGCCAATTTTACAACGTCTGTTTTGAAGTCCCGATAAACATTTTTATTCAAGAATGAAAGTAACTATCACCTTTACTTCTAAAAGCATGATTTGGGAGGGAGAATATGAGCAAGGACGAAGAGATTCTGGAAGTCATAAAAGAATTGGCAAAAAATAAAGGAAAGATAATATCGCTCGGTTTAATCTACAGAAATGTCATGGCAAAGGGGATTTACACGTTCAAACCTAACATAAAGAATGCTTTGAAAAGACTGGAAACTCGTAGAGAAATAAAAGCAACCGGAATGGACTCGATTGAATTGCTAGAGGAATAATCATTAAGAGTAAACTATGATTTTAGTATTTTCAGAATGTCGCTAATGCTTTTAATCTCATAATCGGATTTGACTTTCTTCGCCCCTTTCCAAATCTGTCCATATTTTGCAAGCACTGTAATCATTCCCAATTTTTTTGCACCCATGGCATCTCTAGATATATCATCACCAATCATCATTATCTCTCCTGGATTCAATCCAAGTTTTCTTAACGCAGCCTTGAAAGGTAACTGACTAGGTTTTTTCTGGCCAGTATCTTCCAGTGATATAACAAAATCAAAATATCTCTCTAACTTTAGATCAAAGAGTCTGGACCATGCCTGGAATTTTGGGGCATCTGTTATTATAGCTAGCTTCAAACCTCTATTCCTCAATTTCCTCAGGGTAGTTGCCACGTTGGAATATGGCTTCATGTTCAGGTCTTTGACCTTCCTGTAAGCAACCACACCTGCTGCCAGTATTTTAATATCAACTTTGCCTGTCACTTTTTTCAGGAATATATCGAATATTTTTTGGTTTTCAATTCCATATTCGCCAAACATCTCGTACAACATTTTCCAGGCTTTTCTATAATCAATCTTCAACCCAGCTTTAATCATAGCTTTAATTGCTGCTTCGCTCGCTAACTTTTTCATTTTCCAGAAATCTATCAAAGTGTTATCTAGATCGAAGAGGATCGCTTTTGTTTGTTTCATACTAATTAAAAATTGATTAAATAATTAAATTAACTTGCTCATTTGAAGAGCGTTGAAGGGAATACGAAATATGAATTGGATGTGCATGTTTTGTGAATACAAGAGTAAATGCGATGGAAATGAGAAGTAAATTAATTTTTATCAAATAAGTTAAAATCCTATTCTTTTCAAATAATCAAAGAAATTTCTAACAGATAGAAAAGGAAAATATCTTCTATTTTTTGCACATATTACCTGAAAGTGACATTAGTCATTTTTAAATTTTTAACAAGTTAATAGAAACTTGATGAAGAAGATCTTATCCGGGTTAGTGTTTATTATAGCTTGCTTGAGTATGAGCTCAGTGGTTTTTGCAGAATCCGATTACAAGGCAGTTGAAAAATATGCAAACGATTTGGGTTACGCTGTGATTAATTCATCATATGAAAATATACATAATGATACAATCGTTGTTCTCAGACCTATGGTTAAAAAAGAAATAACTGCGACCCCGATGGCTATAGCAAACAAAGTTGAAGCAACGTATGATAATTATATAGTGTCTGTAAGAAATGTGAATGAAACCCAAGAATTTAGTTTTCTTGCAAATATCACTGTAGAAGGAAATGATGTATTCTTAGTTCTTTACGATAATGAGGGTGGAATAAAAATAAACCTTGCTAACAAATCAATCGATTCTGTTTGGGCCTCACACCATTCTTGTGATAGCTGGCATTGTGTGTATTACTATATTATCGCAAACTGGTTAAAGGATTTTTCATTGTGGCTTAGATGCGGAACAGAAATTGCTGGATGTGTTGGTAGTGGAGGAACTGTATGTGAACCCTTGATTGATTGTGCAACAGGACTTCTGGGTTCAGGTATAGTTAAATGCATTGGTAATTCATGTTACTGGTATCGTTGTCAGCAAGATTGTTCTACTAACAATTATTTGGCTGATTATTCTAATTATTGCAGTGGAAATCAAGTATGGAGAGCCAAGTATTATAACAGTTATAAATGCCCTGACAATGTGGGTTATGGTGTATATAGTAACTGTATGGTTGATTATCAAAAATCTTATTGGACCAACATAGAATATGTTGAAACTTGCTCTCAATTTTGTTCTGGCGGTGTTTGCAATGTACCTACCACCACCACTACCATACCTGACACTTGTCAATTGACAAGTCCTCAGGCTAAGGCGTATGATACTCATTCTATTACAGTGAACTTCAATGTCAATCATAAAGTCAAATATATCAAGCGAGCTTTGAACTCTAATGCATTTTACACTGTCTGTACTGATTGTAGCTCTTACTTCAAGACGAATACATTTTCCGACGGCAATAAGCAACTTGCATTGCGAGCTGTGGATTATAATGGTAATATTTTTTGCCAGAAAACAGTTGACTTTTCTGTTGATACAGTCCAACCTTCAATCAGCAGAATTTCTCCAGCTGCCAATAGCTATGTCATGAGCCCTTCAGAGTTTTCGATAACTTATTCAGAAAAAAATCTAAAAAGTATTAGCCTCTTCTATGGCCTTCCTGGCCAGTACAAAGAGTTAGTAATGGGAAATTGTGAAGCAGGACTTGGCAAGACTTGTAAGGTGAACGTTGATTTGTCTTCATATATTGGGCAAACAATTTCGTATTATTTCGTTGTTAGTGATGCTGTTCACAGCAAGACTTCTAAAGTTGCGAGTATAAACGTAATCTCACCCCAAATAAAATGCGCTGGCAGTAGCCTCACTCTTTCAAAAATATCAGCGTCAAAATGGCGAGTGAGATATAACTATGGAACTGAAGTGTTGACAGATGTAAATGCACTATTTGTTGGCTCCTCAGGAGAATCTGAAAGTACTACTTGTGGTGTTAACTCTTTGAGACCAGGAGGTCTATGCTATTTCATTTCACCTATTGCTAATCCAGTAGCTGCACGGGTTAGAGCAACTTGCTTGGGAACAGTACCTATCATTGCGACTTGGCCTTGAAATTTTTTGTTTTCCAAGCATAGTCTAATTTTTTTAAAAAACGGCAAAGGAATTTTTTCCAATCCTTTCTTTTCTTAAGTTCATCTAATCTGCCTTTAAACGTAATTGTGTTTCCAATAAATGTTAAACAATTAACTCGGTTCATAACGGTGTAACAGAATAAAAAATATTAATACTCCTGAATCTATCTGTGTTAGTATGTTGATAGATATTCTACCAAACTGGCTGCTTCTGAATTTAAGTGTATATGGAATGATTCTAATAGGTTATTTAGTTGAGAGAAGATTTGTTAGCAGAATATCTTTGTTTGCCAACTCGTTGGCACTCGGCTCTTTTTTTGTTCAGCGCAGAGACCTTTTGAATGTACATCCTCTTCTACCACTGTATGTAGATTTGGGTTTGATATGGGGTCTCATAGGAGTATACAAATATTGGGAATATTTCAACTCTCGTAGCTACAAACCATTGCCTAAATGGTATTACGATGTAGGTTGGTTGTATAGTTCAATTACGGTGGCAGTCCTATTGTTGATTTTGCAGATGAATTTAGGATAAATTGGATTATAATTACTTTAAATATTATTAAAATATTACAAGGAATGTTGTAAATATCGAAAAATTTCGAAAACAAAATTCTAGATAAGATTGAAGAAATTGAAAATAAGATAAATGCTATAAATAGTAGAGAGGTACGTGAAAAACAATTTCGGTTATTACTTTATTCAATGATTGGTGCGGCAATAGCATCTTTAGTTATATCAACATCAATTCGTTTATTAGACCAAATATTCCCTGGATCATCTTTGCTTTCAATTGGCGTACTAATTATTTTAAGTTCATTTTATGGTATTGCTTTTTTGATGATAGCTATCAGAAGTCACTTTTCAATTGGAGATTATGAAGTGACTTCTAAATTTGATTCTCAACAATCAAAAGAAATATTTAAAATGATTCTCAACAATAATTTTTTGAATTTGAATGATTTTATAATCAAAAGAATTCATCCAAAACCGAGAGGTTTTCATTGGCTTTCTTACATTTATGACATGACTGGTGAAAAATATGAAAAGAAAATTAGTTATTTACGGAAAAACTTCCAACATATGAAGGAACTTGAATGGACATTGAGGAAAAAAACGGGGACTAAATATAGTTCTATAAATTTAGATTTAGATAATGGTAATTTGGAATTTTCTCTTTATTCAAAAGACTTTACAAATGCAGAGGCACAAGGAATTTTAAAGCGAATTAGAAGATTCGAAAAGAAGAGAATCTTAAAAATTACAAGAATGGAGGCATTTTAATGTTATATCCTAAAAAGACTTTGTCTACAATTATTGTCTTAGTTTTCATCATTTTAATACCATTTATCGCAGGTTTTGTTTCTTCATTATTCGCTAATAATTCACTATATATTTTTTTGATTTTTTCTATCCTGACAATTGTAATAATTATTTTATTTTTGAAAGAATTTCGATTAATATAATTTGTAAAAATTAAGTGCATCTAAGGTTTGATAGAATCATAAGGTAATGGTATTTTATTGTTTTGAACCCACTAAATTCTTAAATTTTTAATTAGAACTTTGATTTTCAATTTACATCCAATCGTTCTTAGAAATCCAATTACGTCTAAGCTCTGTTAGAAGCCAACATACATTATCACCGCAATTGGTGGTCAATAAAAATAATTTATCATGCGCGTAAAACATATTCTCATGGTTCAATGGTTGATTGCGCATATAACTGTAAATTTGCCTGAAGAGCTCTACGAGAAGATCAAAAAACATTCAGAGGTGAAGTGGGCTGCGGTAGCAAGGGAAGCTATGGCAAAATATGTGGAAATGCTTGAAGAAGCTAAGGAAAAAGAAGCAGAGAAGAAGACTAAAAATACTGAAGACATTTAAATCTAATTACCAATAAAATCATGCGACAGAACCAAAATTATTAAACCTTAAATGCCTAACTCTACTCTTTTTTTTATGGAAGACTTGCTAAGAATTATTCGAATGTACAGAGAAGCTATAAATCAAGAATATCGCAATAGAAATCCTTGCCCGCATGATGGAGATTGCTTGAAAATTTATTTAGAGGCTAATTATGATACATTGTTTAAGAATCCTGAACTTGCAAGAATTGCCACAGAATCTCATTGTGTTGTACATTCAAGACACCCAGACAAATGTCCATATTATTTAATGGCTCATGGAAAATGTAAGGAAACAGTGGCTATTATAGCGATGAGAAGTTCTTAGATAAAACTCAAGACATAATCATTGAGAGGTAGACGTTTCAGAGGTTCAATATCCAGACGTAATAGTTCAAAACCATTGCAAAGCTGACCCAGAGGATGTATGGAATGAGCAAGTAAGTGGCCATTCTTGAAATCTTGTAAAAGCTGAACATTGTGAAGACGATTGAATACCACAGAGCCAATATTTCTATGAGAGCTATAAAAGGATTTCTGAAACCGAAGAAAATTATTGACCAGAATGCATTAAGGATGAGTTGAATTGAAAAAATTTTCACAGCATCCTTCACTTTGTTAAAGCCTTTTATCAAGACGAGATAAAGAGAAATTCCCATCAAGGTGTAAAGAGTGAGCCATGCTGGACCGAATGCCCAGTTCGGCGGACTGAATGCTGGTTTGTTTAATGCAGTATACCAAGTGGGGATTGAAGAAAAGGTAAATATCGAACCAACTAATCCAGCTAACTGGCAGATTAAAATAGAGAAGATTAGTTTAGTAATTCTGTTTTTCCATTTAACCATAAAATAATGATGGTTTAGATAAAAATAAAACAAATTTAAATCTTAACTCTTAATAAATTCAAAGGAGATAAAAATGATCTGCTGCCAATCTGCAAACTGATTCTAGCTTTAATATATAAAAATTTCAAATTCTACAAAGGAGGACTGAAATGCTAGACATCAAACTAATCAGAGAGAATCCAGATTTAGTCAAAAAAGATCTGAAGAGAAGGCATCATCCTGAATATCTTGATTATCTGGAAGAATTCATCGAGTCAGACAAAAAATGGAGAGAACTTCTAGCAGAAGTTAATAAACTAAGGCAGAGAAGAAATGAAATCTCTCTGGAAATAGCCAAAGCTAAGAAAGAGAAGAAAGATACAGCAAAGCTGATGAAGGAAGCAGAAAAGATTCCTGAAAAGATCAAACAAATAGAGACAGAAGTTATCCAACTGGAAGAAAAAAACAAACTGCTGCTGATGAAGATACCGAACATGATGCATGAATCAGTTCCTGATGGTAAGGATGAAAACGATAATATCGAAGTCAGGAAATGGGGAAAGCCTTCAAAGTTCAACTTCGAACCTAAAGATCACTTGACAATCCTCCAGGATTTGGGATTGATTGATGTTGAGAGAGCAGCTAAAGTAACTGGACATGGCTTTTTCTTTTTGAAGAATGAACTTGTGCTGCTAGATTTAGCAATCCAAAGATTTGCTCTAGATATTCTAAGAAAAAAAGGATTCACAATTATCGAACCTCCTTACATGGTTAACAAAGAATCTTACGAAGGAGTTGCTCCTTTGCAAGATTTTCAAGAGATGATGTATAAGATTCAAGACTATGACATGTTCATGATTGCAACAGCAGAACACCCAATGGGATCAATGCTGAGAGATGAGACTATTGACAAGAAAGATCTGCCTTTAAGATTTGTTGGGGTGTCAGCATGCTTCAGAAAAGAACTGGGGGCTCATGGAAAATACACAAAAGGTTTGTTCAGAATGCACCAGTTCAACAAGATAGAACAATTTGTCTACTCTCATCCGGATGATTCTTACAAGATGCTCGAAGAGATTCAAAAAAACTCTGAAGAATTGTATCAAAAACTGGGATTACATCATAGAGTAATTGAATTCTGCACAGGTGATTTGGGAATAATGAAGTCAAAATCATTTGATATAGAAGTCTGGATGGCCGACGGAAATTTCAGGGAGACAGGAAGCAATTCAAACTTGACAGACTATTCTGCAAGAAACCTGAACATCAAATGGAGAGAAGGACCTGGAAAACCGCCAGCCGGTTTTGTTCACACTTTGAATAACACTGCTCTTGCAACAAGCAGAACGATGATTGCAATTGTTGAGCAGTTCCAACAGAAAGATGGAAGCGTTCTGATTCCTGAAGCTCTTCATCCATACATGTTTGGAATAAAGAAATTGGAGAAAAAGTAATTTTAGAAATCTAATATCTTCCCATTTTTGATCTTCTAAAGGCTTGAACGTTTTGCAAAATTTCTCTACCCATCTGCTCTTTTGTTTTTTCTAATGGAGCTCTTACCAATCCTAAAGAAACCAAATGCTGGGTAGCTTCTTGAAGGAGTTCCTTGTTTGTTCCTTCGGCTTCATAAAGCCCTTCTGCAAAATACAATTTTCCCACAGCATTTCTTATCGGAGGAATGGCATTTCGTGTTGGTTCATGAAAACAAATCGCATCGAGTGAGATTCTTGTGCCATCAAAACTAGCTAGAGTTCTATGCTGATGAAGAATGAAATCTCTTCCATATTTTCTATCAGCAGCAGCAATAAGTTCTTCTACATTATTCACAACTGGTCTTATGTTTAGGACATCGCAAATTGCAGCTGGATTATACGCTTCTACTCCCTGATAAATGTTTGGAACTTGAGTCTGCTCAGGAACTTTCAATGTTGCTTGTGTAAAGCCGCCTCTTTCTCTTATTCTAAGACCTTCAGGCAAGCCATTTACTATTTGAAAATAAAGATCAAAAGCATCTTGCTCTACAATAACAGGTCTCCCGTATCTGGCACCAAGCGCATCTAGTATTTTTTTATTCGTAGCATATAGAGGAATTCTTCTATGAGCTTCTCTCGTAACTTCCGGCAGAGCTATCATATGAATCTATATTTATAGAAACAGTAAAACATTTAAGAGTTTGCATTGGTTGGAAAAGTATGCTGGAAGAAATAATAGAATTCTGCGAATTGGCTATAAAATTGAAAAAAGTAAAAAGAGCTGGTTGGGTTCAAAAATTACAAATAGAAAATGTTGAATCTGTTGCAGATCACACTTTTCTGACAGCTTTGATGGCGATGGTGTTGGCTGATCTAAAAGGACTTGATACAGAAAAAATTGTAAGGATGGCTTTGTTGCATGATCTAGAGGAAATAATTATTGGAGATTTGACTCCTAGAGATAAAGAAAAAATTCCACCCAAAGAATTAAAGAGAATGAAAGAAGACGCAAGAAAAAGAATTGTACTTTCTATTCCAAAAAAATTGAGATCAAAATATTTGAAAATAATGGAGGAGCACAAAAATTATGAATCGAGAGAGGCAAAGCTTTTGAATGAGATTGAAAATTTGGAAATGATATTTCAAGCATTGGAATATGAGAAAGATGGGTTTGATAAAGAAAAATTGGATGAGTTTTGGGAATTTATTCCTAAAGCTGTTAAACCGGAAGACAAAGATGTAATAAAAATCTTTGAAACTTTGAAAAAGAAAAGAAAAGCTTAAGACGTTAATAATTATTCTTTAAGTAAGTGATCTGATGGAAAGCAGATTTTTTGTTGAGAGACAGTATTTTGATACAAGCTTTTCTATGAAAACAGAATCTCTGGATGTTTCTATGTGTGTTCCGCGAGAAATATTGGGGCTCATGGGTAAATGCTCGATATATTCACTAATTCAAGATTTGACTGTGCATCTTCAGTCTGATATTCGGTATAGCAAATTTTATGAAGAGCCATCATCCCAATCAAGAGAGATGAAAGAGTTAGAACTGGTAGCATATGGAATTGTGAGGGACAGATTTGTAAATCCTTTTCGTCCTCTGAAAGATTGCTTCAAAGTTTTTGTTGAACCAAAATATAGACCACGATGGATTGGAGAATCGCCAACAAGTCATAGAGGTTGGAAAAACTATCTGTCATCAGAAGAATTTAGCTCACCTCCTGTGGATTTTTTCATCTTCTTCTCGACGAATGCTTTTCATTTTGGTTCTGCGATTTATAGCATCAAGGAATGAGCAAATAGTCTTGAATGAGCTTACAGAAAGATATTGACCAGCAAGACAAGACTGTCTCCGACTAACAGTGTGAAGATTAAAGCCAGAGGAAAAGCAGGAGCAAATCTCACGCCTTCTTTGATCAAAATGTATTTTTTTCTTGATTGCTTCAACTTCTTCAACTGCTTCTCATTAATCCCTTCCCACACTTTCCAATCAGCAGGCACATCTCCCACTCGAAGCTTTGACATGGGAATTTTTCTTTTGAAGCCAATTTCCTCGACTTTTCTTGCAAACTTCCAGATGAAGAACAGGAAAAGCAATGCAACAAATGGGAAGATTGAATTTGTCAAAAGCAACCTGTAACTAAAAGTGCCGAACAGATTCAACAAATACCAGTTGAAGAAAAAGAATGTGATGAAAACGGCAGAAGAGCCGAATAGCAGAAGGTTAGTGCTGGCTTTTATCTCCTTCCAGAATTCAATCAAAATTTTCTTGTTGGTTAGCGCAAGGACAAATGCATACACCATCATGTAAACAGCACCGACTAGAAAAACGTTTATCACATAGGTTATCGGGAATGGGAATAAGGTTTGAACAGGAAATCCTGATATCGGCACAGGAAGCAAAAACCCTATTGCTGAAAGTATCTTGGCATCACCACCTCCCCATTGGCCAAGATAGTAAAGTATAAATCCCATGCCAAGAAAACTAAGGCCGAAAATCAAACTATTGCCAACCAACCAGTAATTGTTTTGAAGAACTGATTGAACTAGCCAAAAACCTACTCCAAAAACCATCATCGCATGCGGAATTTGATCCGGTATTTCTGTGGTCTTCAAGTCCCATCCAGCTGCTATGGCAGAACCAACAAATGCTACAACCAGAGCAATCCATTCAAACATAATAATTAACTGTATTTTTTGAAACCTATCTTTTTCGCTTCTTCCCTGAAGCACTGCCTGCAATACATGAGACCATATTTTCTAATCACACCATCGTGCCTTCCGCATTTCCTGCAGACACGAGTCCCTTTGCCAATTTTTGCATGCATCTAACCGCCCCTCTGGCCAAGAACTTCGAGAATGTCTTCAAATCCATAAAGCTCTAGCTTAGTCATTCGTTCAAAAACTTTCAGATAAACCTTCTGGTAATCTTGGACAAATTCTGCTTGCCTAAGAATAGCTCCGTTCAAGTTCACTGTCATTTCCATTATATCTTTATTCACTGATCTCCACTCCGAAAGTTTTTTTCATCCATTCAACTGCTTCTTCTTTGTTAACTCTATCCTTCGCAGATATTTTTCTCTCTTGTATTCTTCTTTCTTTTATCCTGTAGCCAGGCCTTTGAACTGTTACAGAAATATCAAAACCCAACATACCAACATCATGGCTGTATCTGACTCCAGGTATGTCTATGTATTCCTTGATTCCAAAAGAGAAATTACCTAATTTATCAAACTGGGATGACTTCAATTTATTTTCAATTGCTGCCAAAGCTCTTTTCAAAAATTCAACAGCTTCCTCTCCCCTCAAGGTGACCATTGTTGCAAGAGGTTTGTCTTTGGGGATACCAAATGTGCTTCTCCTTTTCGATTTGGTGATGACTGGTTTTTTTCCTGTGAGTATCTCCAAAAGTTTTACAGCTTTTTCTATCTTGTCATTGTCATCTCCGCATCCGATATTCAGAGTGACCTTCTCAACTTTGATGTTTTTCATAATGTTCTGATCCATTTTACTCACTGATTTTTATTGCAGGTTTGTTTTTGCCGACAACAAAGAAATAATCCTTTATGATTTCAATTTCCTTTCCATCCAAATCACAAACAATCTTGTTAGGCTCCCTTCCCCTGATGACCAAATAATTTTTTACAACTGTAGTTTTCCCTGCATTTCTTCCTTTTGTTATGATGCCTGTGCTACCTTTTTCCAATTTGAAATGTTCAACAATTTTTTGAGACGGGACTTCTAAAAGCAACGAATCGCCTGTCTTGTACTCATCCTTTGACACAAGAATATTTCTGCCATCATGCAAGTTCAGTTGAATCTTATTCTTGCTGATTACTTTTTTGTTCTTTATCTTGCAAAGTTTTACAGAAGTTTCCTTCTCAGGAATCTCTAAAATTTTCAATCCCTTGATCGTTGGAATTATTCTGAGGTATTTCTCGCTTTTTGGAATAGAGACAGAATCCATCAAGCCGACAGGAAATGCATAATCTTTTACCTTCTTGCCATCAACCAAGACTTCCCCTTTTTTGCAAATCTGCTTTGCTTCGTTTGCGATCTCAACCAATTTCAAAATATCTCTGACTAAAACAAGTATAGGTATGCTTTCCATACCTTTGTGCGGTCCAGCACTAGGCACAACCGCCCATGTTGTTCTCTTTTTTGCGACATGCCAGAATTCAGGCACTAGCAGTCTTTTCAGTTTTACCAATTGTCTTCACCTTTCTATCAATAACCTTCATTCTTTTTTTATCTGAAAGATTTAAATCAACGATCTTCAGATTCGATGAATGAAAAGCAACAAGCTTCTCGGTTCCAACTGTCGTCTTTCTTGTGATCCCCTCGATGTAAACCTTGTATTTTTTGTAATTGACTTTTGATATCTTTCCTCTCTTTTTCGTGTACTGCCCTCTCATGACTTCAACCTCATCCCCCTTCCTCAAGGGCATGCTCCTTCTGTTGTATTTCTGCCTCAGTTCTTTGCTCAGATGACCGGACAACATCTTTCTCCTTATATGCAGAGGTGCTTTGTACAAGAATTTTCTTTGTTTTCTTGGTTTGCTTGATCTTATTTTCATTTACACCACTATGCTGGAAATTTTTCCCAAAGCAGAATATCTTTCTACAGCTTCCTTTGCAACAGGGCCTTTTATGTCAGTTCCTTTTGGCTCTCCATTCTCATTCACAAGCACAGCTGCATTATCTTCAAAGGCAACTCTCAAACCATCTTTCCTTCTGTATTCAGCCTTTTGCCTTATTATGACAGCATTAGAGAGCTGCTTTCTGATCTTGATATCTCCCTGCTTCACGACAATTTTCACCATGGCAGCAACTCCGGCAGCCGGCATCCTTCTCCTTCTTCCCTTGTAGCCAAAAACTGCAATGACCTGCACAACTTTCGCTCCAGTGTTGTCAGCACAAGTCAAAAAGGAACCTACAGGGATTGCTCTTGTCACGCTTGCTCTAACTGCTTTCATGTGTCTCAATCTCCTCTAGTTTTCCATTGTATTTCAAACCCATGATTACTTCCATTCCATAATCAGTTGCAACAAATCTTCTCTCCTTTGAACCAGGTAATCTTCCAGCTCTTTTTATCATATCCTTCTTTCTTAATTTAGAAATTTCTCTATAATCAAAAACTAAATCAGAAAGTTCTCCAAAAAGTTCCCGTAATTCAGAAGGTGCTATGGGTCCATACTTCCAAATTCTTCGCAAAATTTTTGCTTGAAGATAACCAATTGTCTTTCCATCAGGAAGAATAGTGCGATCCCAGTGTTTTTGCCCGGGGACATAGATTGCGTTTAGTCCTTGCATTCATTTCACCTTTTCTAAAACAACAAATGCCTTTGTCTTGCTTATTGGCCTGCATTCACCAATTCTCACTCTGTCTCCTTCTTTAGCATTGACACATTCAGGACTATATGCCGCAATTCTTGAATGCCTTCTTTCATATCTCTCAAATTTTGGCAGATAATGCAAGTAATTCCTTTCTATGATTGCTGTCTTTTGCGCTTTAGTAGAAACAACAGTTCCTTCAAGAATTTTGCCTCTGACCGAGAGTCTGCCGTGGAAAGGGCACTTCGAATCATTACACTCCCTCTCTGGAGCTTTAACATCAATCCCAATATCTCTCGCTTTGGTTTTCTTTCTCATGCTCAATCCCATTTGATTATTAAATATAAGTAGGCAGTTAATTTAAAAAGGTTTTAATCTGCTACCATCTTGGAAACTTCTTTTTTATTCTATCCTCAGGCCTAGAAACCAATAGTTTCCCATCAACCTGAACCTTGGTTTTATTCGGCAATGTGAAAACAAAGATTGAATTTTCTTTTGGAACAATTTTTTCTTTTCCTTTCACCTCAATCTTCAAAGTATTATAGGTCTCATCAATCACTTTGCCTTTGATCCCTTTCTGTGAAAGATCAGTTGATTCCTTTATTTTCACTTCTAGCCCAATCAGTTCGTGCCTGACAAGATTCTGCGATGTTATCGGCATATTTATAATTATGCTCTTATTCTTTATTTGTGAAAATATGGCTCTGCAAAATATTTTAGGACAAGGCATCAGAGAGATTGGTAAATATCTGACTCCGAATGATTTGTCATCTCCACCAAACCATTGGTTAAATCAAAACGTGCTAGCGCTTACTTATTTGCTGGTGTTTGCTACTTATGGCGGACTTTATGGATTTCTTGTTTACCCATACATAAAAGATTATCTTGTGGGTCGAAAGACTAGAAGTTATAAACAAAAATGATTAGCTCAGTTCAATCTGGTCTTCAGAAAATCCAAGCTTCACTAGAATATTTTTGATTCTTGATCTGTGATCTCCTTGTAACTCAATGTGATTGTTCTTGTATGTCCCGCCGCAAGCAAGCTTAGACTTGAGCTGTGAAGAAATCTCTTTCCCATTCTCGCTTATTCCTTCTATGATTGTTATCGGCTTTTGGAATTTTCTTTTTTCCATGTAAACCATGATCTTCTGGGCTTCCCTTTCAATCGCAGCACAAACGCAAAGATCTGGCGGCAAACCGCATTTAGAACAAACATTGCCACTCAGTCTTCCACCACATTTTGGACAAATTTCTGCCATCTTTATTTCTTCACCAATTTTTTCTTCTCGTGTTTTATTGTCAGCAATCTCGCTATAGTCCTTTTCAGTTCTCCAATCTTTCCTGGGTTCTTAACTGGCCTTCCCATTTTTACATTTCCCAGTTCTTTAGTCAACTCTAATCTCAGCTCAAAAAGCTTAGCATCAATATCTTCAGTTTTCATTTCTCTTATCTGCTTGGCTCTTAGAATGGTCATAATTTTCTAGAACACCTATAGAATTGAAATTTTAAATATCTTTGGGAATTCAGTTCCCGAACAAAAATCGATTTATTGAGATTCAACTGCCTTTTCCTCCTTTTTCTCTTTAGGCTCTTTTAATATAAATTCTTTTGGTTCTTCCCTCATTATCCTGACTTGGACACCAACAATGCCAGGCTTTAAGTTTGCTTGAGCATAACCAGTGTCAACAAGAGTCTCTGCATAATCTCCAGAATAAGCAACAAAACCTCTCTTGAATTTCTGGAATCTTGACCTCTCGGCTCCCATCAATTTTCCTCCAACTTTTATCGCAATGCCTATCGCTCCTACTTCAATAACTCTCTCAAGATAATAGTTCGCAACTTTTTTGAAATTGATTCCTCTTTCCAAAGCATGCACAATCCTTCTTGCAACGATGTTCGCATCAAGGAATGGCTCATCAACTTCCTTCACATCAATCAGAGGGTTTTCAAAGCCAAACTTCTGCTTGATTTCATTTGTTATCTCATTAATCCTTCTCCCGCTTCTTCCAATCACCAATCCTGGTTTATGAGCATAAATGATAAATCTTGTTCCAAGCGGAGTTCTCTGGATTTCTGTATGGCTGTAGCCAGCTTTCTCGAACATCTTAGCTAGAAATTCCTCTACTTCAGCCTGTTTTATTCCCTCTTTTACAAAAAGTCTTTCAACTGCCATTCTATCTCTCCGCCACTTCAATCAAAACTGTAGCTGACTTCACTTTTCTTCCTCTCAATCTCCATCTCGTCCTCGGTCTCATGAATCGAAATCCTTTGTCGGCTTTAGCAGTCTTAATAAAAAGCTTCTCTATAGTTAAATCCTTCACTTTTGCATTCGCTTCTGCAGCTTCTAGCATATCCAAAATCTTTTTCGCAGCAGTCGGATGATATTTTCCGTGCAAACTTCTTTTCTGGTCAAGCAACTCTTCCAAAAACTTTTTCCCTGCCTCAAGCTTCTTTCCTCTGATTGCTTTTAGAATAGCCATAGAATGTATCAATGATATACGAGCAGAATCCAACTTGGCAGAAGCAATTTTCTTTTCCATCTCATCACTTATGTCTTCATTGTAATGTGCTTACTACCTCTTGTAGCACCAATTCCTGGAGCTGAATGCTTGACTCTTTTTGTTGTTATCGAGAATTCCCCTAATCTGTGCCCGACCATCTCAGGAGTGATCACAACATTCGTCCATTCTTTTCCATTGTAAACTCCAAGTTTTATTCCAACCATCTCAGGCAAAATTATCATATCTCTGACGTGCGTCTTATGGAAGTTTTCTGGATTTCTGCGAATATCATCAAGCAGTATTCTTTGTGACTGTGTCAAACCTCTTTTCAACGCCCTCCTGTCTCTTGATGTCAACAGCATAGAAAACTCATCAATGCTCATCTGCTTCAGTTCTTCCAAACTCTTTCCTCTGAATGTAAAAATTTTCGGCATTCTTATCTACCTTTTCTTTTTCCCATCCTTCTTGGAGAAATAGAACCAACTTTTGCACCTGGAGGAGCATTTCTTGAAATTGATCTTGAAGGTCTAGGCCTCTTGCTTCTTCCACCATAAGGATGATCTGCTGGTGTCATTGCAACACCCTTGCTTCTCGGAAATATTTTTCCTTTCGCAAGCATTGCAAATGCATGCTTTCCACCTTTGAGCCAGGGCTTCTCGACTCTTCCTCCTCCTGCTGGAACGCCAATCGTTGCTCTGCATTCAGGATTTATTTCAACTGTTTTTCCTGATGGGAATTGAACTTTTACAGTCTTTTCACTTTTACCAGCAATTAACGCAAAACAACCAGAACTTCTGCAGAGCTTGGGTCCAGAACCAGGATAGGTTTCTATTCCAAAAATTTTAGCGCCTTCAGGAATTTTTGATAAAGGCAAAACATTTCCAATTACTGGTTCACCACCATAAGAAATAACAGCACCGCATTGAATTCCCTCAGCTGCGACATGCAAAACTTCTTTTCCGTCTGGAAGTTGGATAATTGCAACAGGAGCTGATCTTCCGGGGTCATCTACAATATCTTTGACAACCACATTTCCAGCAAAAGGAAGATATTCAACTTTCCCGAGATACCTGTGACTAGGAGCTTTGTACCTAGGTCCTCCTTTTCCTCTTGCTCTCGGAATGATTCTTTTTCCCATTTTATATCAATCCTAATTTTACAGCCACATCTCCAGCCTTGTATTCAGGCTTCAATTTAATATATGCTTTTTTCTCACCATTTAAACTGATTAGTGTGTTCACACTCTCAACTTTCACATCAAAAACTTTTTCAAACGCCTCTTTTATCTGTTCCTTTGTTGCTTTTCTGTCTACAATAAAAACAATTTTGTTTCCTTTTTCAACTAATGAGATAGATTTTTCTGTCAGATACGGATATTTGAGTGTTGACCATGGATCCATTCTATTCACCATTCATCTTCTTCATCTTCTCAATCGCTGATTTTGTGAAAATTGCAAGTCTTCCAGGCATAGCGCCAGGCGCGAGGTAAATTGCTGAAAGATTTTCGACTTTGCAGACATGAACACCCGTGAGATTTTTCCCTGATCTTGATATTCCTTTGTCCTCAGCGATAACTATCAAAGGTCCAATTTTTCTTTTATATTTCCTTCCTCTTATTTTTCCTCTTCCAGCTCTAACTTTTTTTACCTGTATTCTTTCCAATTCTTTTGCAAGACCAATTTTCACAAAAAAGTTAACCAACTCTTTTGTCTTTTTGATTTCTTGAAGTGAATCATCAACAACAATTGGCAATTCTTCAACTTTGAACTTATGACCTCTGTTAGCAACCAAATCTTTTACAGCAGTTGCAGCAATCGCACAACGAATTGCCTTTTTTCTTTCTTTGTCATTTATTTTCATTTCCCAAATCTTCTCAATCATTGGTGGATGTGCTTCCCTTCCACCTTTAGCCTGTGGAACAAATCTTGCCTGCCAAGACATCTGTGGGGGACTTTTGCCATGTGTTCTAGGCATTCTTGCCATCTCTTTGTTCATCATCGCGTATCTGTGCCTTCTGTAACCGTGATAATGGGCAGAAGTTCTCTTTCCTGCCATAGTATCAACACCATATGGCTGCCTGTGTTTGCTCAAAGTAACAAGAACAGCTCTTCTGATCAAATCTTCTCTCACTTGCTCATTAAAAACTTCTGGCAATTCAATTTTTCCTTTTGCTTTTCCTTCAAGATCAAAAACATCAACTTTCATTTCATTCACCTTTCACTACATGTCTTAGCTCTGGAACAAGAATTTTTGCTGATGTCGGCCTTATTGCTGGCCTGATTCTTATCAATCTCTTCTTGCTTCCAGGAATCGAACCTTCCAAAATGATATATCCGCTTTTGACAACGCCATATCTTTTCATCCCAGCTTTTGGAGTTATTTCATTTCCATTTTCCCCAATTTTCAGAATTCTCTTGTTCAGTTCTGTTCTAGTTTGAAATCCTAATTGACCGGCTTGAGCAACTGTTCGTCTGACTTTTCCAGGAACTTGCTGACCTAAAGAACCAACATGCCTCAATTTCTTTTTTGCATGTCTGACTTGAATTTTTATTCCAAATCTTTGGACTGGCCCAGCAGTTCCTTTTCCTTTGGTTACTGCTATGACATCAATCAACTCTCCATCTTTCAGAATATCATTCACTTTCACTTCTTTGCCAAGCAATTGTTTTGCAAAATTAAACATCTCTTTTGAATTGTTTCCACCGACTTCAACCTCAAAAACTTCAGGAGTCTTTTTACCAACACCAGAAATCCTTGGTTGCGTAGAAACGATGACTCTTATTTTGGAAATTTTCTCCAGATTTTTCTCAGCTTCTGCCAATCTTTCATCAGTCTTGAAATTTCCAACGTTCATCTTTCTCTTCAAGTCTTTTGGCAGGTCTTTGGCCCATACCTCATTCAAAACTTTCAATCCTCTGACAGTATTTTTGTAAGCTCTTATCCCAACAATTTTCAACGGAGGGCATTCGATAATTGTGACGGGAATAGAGATTTCTTGACCGAAGGTGTTAGAGCCTTTGTTTGAGTCAAGCAATATCACATGAGTCATTCCTGCCTTGTAACCAGCAAAGCCAAGGATCTTTGGTTTTTCTTCCTTTGGATACGATTGAACCCTTGGATAAATACGTCTAGCTCTTTTCTTGGGCCAATAAGCCAAACTACCCCTTCTAGGGCTCTTTACTTCTGACATGCTCTAACCCATTCAATTTATATTGTTTATGTCGAAACAAATAAAAAGGTTTTAAATCTTCTGGTTTTAATAGAAACTTATGGCAGACTGCATTTTCTGTCAGGTTGTCGAGAAAAAAATACCTGCTTTTGTTGTTTATAGTGACGACGATTTTCTTGGATTTCTTGACATAAATCCTCTATCTCCAGGCCACACTCTTCTGATACCAAAAAGACATATCGAATCAATCTTTGACATGCCTGAAGAACTTGCTGAGAAAGTGTTGAAAGTTGCTAAAGCAATAGCCAGCAACATGAAAAAGATCGGAGCTACTGGAGTGAATTTGACTAATGCAAGCGGAAAATCGGCAGAACAGGCAATTCCTCATTTCCATCTGCATATCATCCCCAGAAAAGAGGGAGATGAAATAAATTTGAACGAATATTGGCAGACTAAGATGAAAAAAATTGACCCAGAGTTGATGAAAGAGATTGCAGAAAGAATTAAGACTGAAAATATTTCTGAAGATGTTGAGAAGAAGCCTGCTGAAGAGAAAGAGAAGAAACCAAGGAGCAGGAGATTGAAGAAGGAAGATGCTTATTGGATTAAAAGAGAAGTTGAATTAGCCTAACGTTTATATTTGCTCGTTCTTATTTTGAATTAACGCGCCAGTGGTCCAGCCTGGTCTAAGACGCGAACATAATTGGCGTAAGCCTTCCAAGTTGGACGAAGTTAGCTCGCAACGGGGGTTCAAAAGAGAAATCTGAAATTCCCCCCTGGCGCATAATTTTTAATGAATTGGATTAATATTTTTCAAAAACAAATTAGCATCTCTTCGAAAAATCTCTATTAAAACCATAGGTTTTCTGTTCTTTCTTTTGTCAACAACAATGTTCTTAGTATAGCGAATATCTAACATTAATAAAACATTTTCAACATTAGTGGCAAGTTTTGAAGAAATTGTTCCAAAAACGAAACGTGGTATCGATCTTTTTATCATGCCATCTGTATCAAAAAGGCCACGAACAAATCCTTTTAAAAAATCGATAGGATAATTTTGAGTACCTTTTTTTAAACAAACAGAAAAAGATTTTTTGTTTTCCCAGTTTAGATAATTTTTGAGGAATAAGTAAACATCTTTCGATGTTATTCTTATTAATGTCATATTGCCTTTTTTCCTTACAAAAATGTGTGGTTCTTTAGAAAAAAGATTTGCCATTAATGCTTTGACATGAGTAATATATTTTTTATCTTTACCTGTAATATGAATTGTAATATTATGTTTGTAATTTTTATCACGATAATAATTGCCATCTCCAGCAAAAATTCCAATAAATTCTCCAACTAATTCTACATCATTTTGATTTATTTTAACTTTTTTGATCTTTGATTTTCCTAATTTTCTGTACCAATAAAATGCAGTCGTTTTGTTTATTTTGAATTTTCGTGAAATCTCATTCAGACTTTTATTTTGTTTAAACGCCTTTAGGATATTTTCACGTAGCTCATTCTTGACTACTGTCATGAAATTATTATTTTATTGCAAGAATTAATAACTGTTCATCTGGGTTCAAATCCCGGTCGGCGCACTATTTTAAATCCTTTTCCTTATGTTTTTAGTATTCGGTGAATTTATGTTTTCATCAGAGATCTCACCATACATTCGAGTGCGTGCAATATACGACGGGGCAATTGGCTTACTACGAAGAATAGCTGAAGAAAATGAATTGAAAAATATGTATATTTTTACTGGTTCTGGCTATACAAAAAGAAAATTAGGACCAAGACTTGTAAGACTTTTGCATGATTATCTTGTCCCAAATCATGAAGAAGCCATCGGAATTAAAGATGCTACAGAAGGATATGTTAGAATGGTAGAAAGAGTAGCAAAAAGAAGTGGCGCAGAAGTTCTTGTTGCTGCTGGTGGCGGAAAAACTATTGACACTGTCAAATTGGCAGCTCATAGGTTGAAATTGAAATGGATTTCAACTCCAACAGTTCTTTCGCACGATGGAATAGCTTCGCCACGAGTTTCGATTGTAGGTGATAAAGAATATTCTGTAAAGGCTGATCTTCCTGAAGCTGTTGTAATTGATTTAAGAATTGCAAGGAGAGCTCCATACAATTTGACGGTTGCTGGTTTTGAAGATGTTGTAGCTAAACTTTCTTCTGTTAAAAACCTGACTCTTGCGATCAAAGAGAGTAAAAGATTGCAGGCAAAATATGACAAAAAAACTATGGGAAGGATAGAATCTTTGATGATTGATAAATCAGCATTAAAACTTTTAGAAGATGTTAAGCAGTTGGAGAAAAAGAATTTACAGCTTAATTCTTATCACAAATTTGCAAAAGATGCATTTATTGATTTGGCCGAAAGCTTGCTTCGATGCGGTTTTGGCATGCATATTGCTGATTCTTCCCAACCAGCATCTGGGCCCGAACATCTCTGGGCTCATTCTGTAAATCACATTTTGAGAAGTAGGGGATTGAAACCAAAAATACATGGAGAATTGGTTGGAGTTGGAACGATTGCAAGTTTGTATGTTCTAGAAGACTTTTTCAACACAACTGCATACGAAGTTACTTGGAAAAATTTTCAGCAGCACTTGCGATATCTAGGAGCCCCGACGAATGCTGAAGAGCTTGGATTAAGCAAGAAAATTTTGATCGATGCTTTAATTGATGCAGCTGAGCTTGGACATAAAAGAAGAAGATTTACTTATTTAGAAGAGATTAGTGATAGACTGACAGAAACACTTGCAAGGGGAATTTTGAGACAATCAGAAATAATCCAGTAAGTTGAGTCTATACAATACCAAACATAAAACATTAAATCTTTTCGAGCAACCACTTATAAGTATGGTAGAAGTTTATCTGCTATACGATTATGACCCAAGAATTAAATTCAGTCCTGAAGCTCTTCAGCTAGCAAATTCTCTAGGAAAAACTGTTGAAGGTAAAGTTTTAGTAGGTGGCTCACCTCCGACAGAGCCATTAGATCAAACAGTATGTGTAGAAGGCAGAATAAGAGAATTAAAGAAATATACTAGAGCTGAAATTTGGTGTTTCCCTGGAGATGAGAGCCAAGTTACACCTATTGCAGATGGAATGCTTGTTCCTTGTGTTTACAATGCCCTTAACAGAGAATTGTTTGATTTAAGACAAATTGCATTTGAAGCAAAACATGGAGCTGATTTGAGGGCAAAATGGGGGAAAGATAAAATAGAATATTCTTTTTATCCAATTCTTAACCAAAGTGCATCTGCTTTCAAAGGAAGATGCAGAGAAGTAACACACGAGGAAGTAGTTAATGCTATGAGGTTTTGGTATCACCGTGGCTATACAAGCTTTGATCGATTCTATCTGGAAGGCGGCTCAGGACAAGAGATGGCTCCATTGGAGCTAATTAGAGATTGCTATAATGTATTTGCTAAAACAAGGCCGGATATTTTCATTTATGGTGGTGGAATGAGAACTGTGGATCAGATCAAACCTGTTCGTGAAATTGGTGTTAGAAATTTTGTTTTTGGAAATATCCTTCAATATAGCCCTAATGAGATGAGAGTAATATTAGAAGATGCCTTAACATAATTTTTATCAATATTTTTGCTAGGTTGAAAACATTTTTAAGCTTTTTAAATCAATACTATTCTTTACTGTATATAGGGTAAAATATGTTACAAGACACTTTGGCAACAGTTTTGAGCACTATAAAGAATGCTGAGCGAGTTGGAAAAAAGGAGTGCGTTACTAAGGCTTCTAAGGAAGCTAGGAATGTTTTGGAAGTCATACATCAGCATGGATACATTGGAGATTATGAATTTGTTGATGATGGAAAGCAAGGAAAGTTCAAAATTGAGTTAAAAGGAAAAATAATTGATTGCAACGTAGTCAAACCGAGATTTGCTGTGAAGATTGATGAATTTGAAAAATGGGAGAAGAGATTTTTACCTGCAAGAGAATTCGGCTTGCTCATTTTATCCACACCAAAAGGAATTATTGACCATAAAAAAGCAAGAGAATTGGGAACTGGAGGAAGACTGCTAGCATTTGTCTATTAAGTGATTGCCATGTATTCAAGAGAGATTCTCATTCCAGATGGTGTGAATGCTGAAGTTGATAAGAATAAAGTGAAAATTTCTGGCAGTAAGGGAAGTTTGGAAAGAAGTTTTAATCTGTTGGGCGGTTTGAAGATAGAAAAGAAAGAAAGCAAAATTATTGCTTCTTCTGAAAAAGATACAAGACCTCTGAAAGCAAAAGTTGGAACGATAATTGCCCATGCAAGAAACATGATTGAAGGAGTGACGAAAGGATACACGTACAGATTAAGAGTCATTTATTCTCATTTTCCGATCACCATGAAACTTGATAAGGACAAAGTGATTTTTCAAAATTTTCTAGGAGAGAGGACGTCAAGAGTTGCTAAAATTGTTGGCAAGACAGAAGTGAAGATTGAAGGGAGCGATATAATTGTTACTGGAATTGATATCGAGGAAGTTGGCTTGACTTCGCACAATCTAGAGCAAGCGACAAGAAGGACAGGGTTTGACAAAAAAGTTTTCCAGGATGGCTGTTATATAGTTACAAAAGGGGAATAAGATGACAAATCCAAGAAAGAAACCGGAATTTTTGAGGCAGGGGGGCCATGCATACAAGAGGTTAGGATCTAAATGGCGTCATCCGATTGGCATTCATTCAAAACTCAGGAGAAAAGAAAAAAGTAAAGGGAAAATGCCGACGATTGGATATAGAGCACCTAAAGAATTGAGATATTTGCATCCTTCTGGAATGAAAGAGGTCTTAATTCACAATGTAAATGAGTTATCAAGAATTGATTCGAAGATAGAGGCAGCTAAAATTGCCTATTCGGTTGGAAAGAAGAAGAGAATTGAAATTTTGAAAAAAGCTGAAGAGATGAAAATAAAGGTGTTGAATCCTTAGTCCATGCTTCTGAGTAAAAGCTGAAGATCAAGAGTGCTGTTTGTTAATTGCTCCATTCCTTTGCCTGTTATTTCGTAAATTTTTATAGGAATATTTCTAGAATAGCGAACACCCAATCTGCTTAGTTGAGTGACCATTTTTCTATCCCATCTACTCGCAACTAACTTTCTTCTTTCCATAATTTTTAGATGATCATAAAAAATTCTGGGATAAAAATCGTAACCATATACATCTCTTACTTCCTGCCTTAATCCATATCCATGAAGAGGATTCTTGGATAATCTGCGAAGAAGTATGGTTTGAAAATTTTCCAAGATTGCTTGGCGGGAGATTTGATATTTTTTCATAAGATAGAAAGAGCAATTAGAAATTTAAACTTACTTAACCAGACTTCATAAGTTTATAAACACTGTTTTCAAACATTTATAAATCAAAACAAGAATTTGATTTTATGAATCTGCAAAAAAAGCTTGCATCGCAAATTTTGAAAGTTGGAAGAAGCAGGGTTTGGATGGATCCTGAGCATAAGAAAGATGTAGATGTGGCAATAACTAAGGCTGATGTAAGAAAGATGATCTTGAAGGGATACATCAAAAAGCTGCCTGAAAAATTGAAGGTAAGAGAGGTAAGAAAGAAGAGAAAGAAAGGCATAGGCAGTAGAAAAGGAGCTAAGCATGCAAAAGTCCCTGCGAAAAGAAAATGGATTACTACTGTAAGGCCTTTGAGAGAGATGTTAAGAGAATTAAAAACATCAAATCAACTCGACAATAAAACTTATAGAAAACTTTACATGCTTGTTAAAGGTGGAATGTTCAGAAGCAGAAGCCACTTGAGAATTTACTTGGAGCAGCATGGCTTGATCAAGAAGGGAGAAAAATGATAAAAGCAGTGATTTTTGATTTGGATGGAACTTTGCTCGATAGTGTGGAAACAATCTATGAGGTATGGATGAAGTTTTGCGATAGGCTAAATCTAAAAAGACTTGACTTGAATTCTTTCAGAAATAGTTATGACACTGACTGGTTAGAGTTTAGTAGATTGATCCTCCAAAAAGATATTTCTGTTGGAACAAAAGAGCACTTTTTGTGGATGGACATTTATAATGAACTCCGCGATAAAATTGTGCTTCATCCTGGCATGAAGGATTTTCTAAGAAGATTGAAGGAAGAAAATTATAAAATTGCTTTAGTCACTGGAGGTAACAAGGACAGAGTGAGAAAAGAGTTAGCGAGATTTGGGATACTCGATTTTTTTGATGTAATTGTGGCACATGAAGATGCGCCAATTCCAAAACCGAGTCCACTAGGTCTGCTTACAGCTGCAAAAAAACTTGATGTTTCTCCACATGAATGTGTTTATATCGGAGATATGATGGGTGATGTTGTTGCTGCAAGAAATGCAGGAATGTTTGCTGTGGCTGTAGATTGGGGTTTCCATGAAAAAAATCAATTGAGATCTGCTGGAGCATTGCACATAGCCCAGTCGGTTTATGACTTGAATTATTTGCTGAAAAATATAGGTGAGTAAATGAGATTATCGCCAACATACAAGATGCCATTCAAGAGAAGGTTGGAAGGGAAGACTGATTACAACAGGAGGCTAGGAATGCTGAAATCAAAAAAGCCAAGGCTTGTTGTCAGAAAAAGTTTGAAATACATAAGAGCTCAGATTGTTGATTTTGATAAAGTTGGTGATAAAACAGTTGTTGCTGCCTCTTCTCAGGAATTGAAGAAAAGGGGATGGAAATTTGCAACAGACAATCTGCCTGCTGCCTATTTGACAGGATTGATGATAGGAAAAAGGGCGTTGAAAAAGGGAATCAAGGAGGCTATTCTTGATACTGGCCTGTACAAAAGCACGAAAGGTTCGAGAATTTATGCAACTGCCAAAGGAGCTATTGATGCAGGATTGAAGATTCCATTAGATCAAAAAATTCTTCCCAACAATGACAGAATCAGCGGAAAGCACATAACTGCTTATTCCCAGAAAGCAGGCAATTTGACAGCTGAATTTGAGAAAATAAAAGCAAAGATTGAATGATATTAATATTTAAGACTGTTGTATTCTAAGTTAGAATAATATTGAGGGATAGCATGGTTGAGAAGGAAAATGCGGAAGTAAAAGAAATAGAAAAGGTTCCTGTAGCTGAAGAAGTGCCGAAAATTAAAATAGAACCAGCGCTGGAAAGGTGGGTTCCGAAAACTTCTATCGGGAAAAAAGTCTTTTCCGGACAGATTACTGACATAGATGAGATTTTGAAATCAGGAAAGAAAATTTACGAGTCAGAGATCGTTGACAAGCTTGTGCCAAACTTGAAGAATGAGATAATCCTTATTGGTGGAAGAACAGGAAAAGGAGGAGGAATACAAAGAATTCCTGTTAAGATTACTGCTAAGATGCATAGATCTGGCAGAAGATTCACGACATCTGCGTTTGTTGTTGTCGGAAATGAAGATGGTCTTGTTGGAATTGGAAGAGGGGCTGCTCTAGAGGCAAGAGATGCGATAGCAAAAGCAAACCAGAGGGCCAAAGTGAACATAATCCGAATAAAAAGAGGTTGTGGAAGCTGGGAGTGCGGATGTGATACCGAACATTCTATTCCATTTAAAACAAAAGGAAAATCTGGATCTGTTAAAGTTGTGTTAAGTCCGGCACCAAAAGGAATTGGAATTGTTACTGATGATGAGTCAAAGAAGATTTTGAGACTTGCTGGAATAAAAGATGTTTGGATTAAAACTTTCGGAAACACGTCAACAAGAATGAATTTGATTACAGCAATTTATGATGCTTTGAAGAAAACGTACATTTATGACAGAAAAGAGACGGTGGAGTGAATGTTTGCTGTCGTAAGAATCAGAGGAAACGTTGACATGAGGAAAGACTTTGAAGATACTCTACAGATGCTGAGATTGAAAGACAATAACAACTGTGCGATATTCTCTGAGACTGCTGATGCGAAAGGGATGATCGAAAAGGTGAAAGATTGGGTGACGTATGGGGAGATTTCTAAAGAGACGCTGACAAAAGTTTTGGAAAGAAGGCTGAGGATGAAAGGAAATGAAAGAATTGAGGAAAAGAAATTGAAAGATGTGACGGGATTTGATTCTTATGAAAAATTGGCCGATGCTTTGATTCATGCCAAAGTGAAGTTAAAAGATTTTAAAAAAATCCAACAAATTTTCAGATTGACTCCACCTTCAAAAGGTTTCAAATCAGTCAAAGACAATTATCCGAAAGGCGATTTGGGCTACAGAGGAAAGGAGATTAATGAGTTGCTAGAGAGGATGATTTAGATGGTTGTTCACAGAAAAGAGACGCATAGAAAATACAGAGGGAAGAGAGCGCAGGGTTATGGCAGCCATAAGAAGCACAGAGGTGGCGGCAGCAGAGGAGGGAGAGGAAGAGCCGGAATGCACAAGCACAAATGGAGCTATGTAGTCAAGTATGAGCCTGACGCTTTTGGGAAAAAAGGTTTCAAAAGACCTATTGAAATTGTTGAAAAAGTTAGAACAATCAACCTGAAAGATTTGGACAGACAAGTTGACAGATTTCTAAAAGAGAAGATTGCAGAAAAAGAAGGAGAGCAAATAAAAATAACTCTTTCAAAAATTGGCTTTGACAAAGTTTTAGGAAGTGGAAAAGTCACAAAACCTTTGATTGTCGAAGCAAAATATTTCTCAAAAAATGCAATTAAAAAATTAGAAGAAGCTGGTGGGAAGGCGATAAAAGTTGGCTGAGGAAGAGCAAGAAGAAGAAAAGAAAAGTTTTATAGATAAATTTTTATCAGGTATTGCAAAATACTTGCCTTCAGTAGAGAAGCCAACTTACAAACAAAGCTTCAACAAAAGATTGAAATGGACTCTGTTTGCTTTGCTGATGTATTTGATCCTTTCTTATATCACTGTCTTCGGTGTTGCCCCAGGAGCTTATGACAGATACAGATTTTTTGAATTGGTTCTCGGCAGCAGATTTGGTAGCATAATGACCTTGGGCATAGGACCAATAGTCACTGCAGGAATAGTTTTGCAACTTTTAGTAGGATCAAAAATCATAGGCTGGGATTTGACCAAGCCAGAAAGTAGAAAAAAATTCCAAACTGCAAACAAGTTTTTAGCAATTGTGATGTCTGTTATCGAAGCAGTAGCATTCGTCATGCTAGGTGCTCTACCAGTAGCCAACGATTTTATAATTCAAGTAGCTGTTGTCTTGCAACTGGCTGCTGGAGGATTGGTTGTTATTCTTCTTGATGAGTTGATTAGTAAGTGGGGATTTGGTTCTGGAGTTAGTTTGTTCATTGCAGTAGGGGTTGCTGGACAAATAATCGTTATTGCACTATCTCCCTTAACTTTAACATGTGCATCTGGGACAACAATCTTCCAAACAAACATCGCAAGCTGCATACCATCCGCAGCAAATCCTCCGAGGGGTTTGATATGGAACTTTTTCATCGGATTGATTAATGGAGATTACAATAAAACGATACTTAACTTGACACCATTATTAACAACAGCATTAGTTTTTCTTGTTGTTGTTTACATTCAAGAGATCAGAATCGATATCCCATTAGGATTTACTGCAATGAGGGGTTTTGGCAGGACATGGTCTTTGAAATTGCTATACACAAGCAATATTCCAGTCATTTTGACAAGCGCGTTGATTGCAAACCTACAGCTGCTCGGTAGGGCTGGAATAACTGATATGGGAAATGGAACTTTCTGCGGATTTTTTGGTTGTTATGATAGCACAGGAAGTGTAATCGGTGGATTGGTTTATTATTTGTCTTCGCCTGGAAGAGGAGTTGCCGGAACTGGAAGTGCCTCACTATTAGGTGACATTGTAAGTGGACTTGTTGTTTCTTCAGAAATTGTACGGGCGTTCACCTATCTCCTCTTTATGTCTATAACCGCTATGATATTTTCAATTTTTTGGGTCAGCACATCTGGAATGGATGCCGAATCTGTTGCAAATCAGATCGAAAGCTCTGGTATGCACATTCCAGGATACAGGAGCGATAAAAAATCTATGGAGCAAGTTCTGAACAAATACATTCCTGCTCTTGCTTTGTTAGGAGGTTTGGTCATTGGTTTGATAGCGGCATTTGCAGATTTTATTGGAGCATTGGGAACAGGAACCGGAATGTTACTTACAACCATGATCATATACAACTATTATGAGGAACTGAGCAATCAAGATCTTGAAGAGGCTCATCCTCTAATTAGAAAAGTATTGGGTGGTTAAATGGCTTTGGTACAATTAACTGCATTTTTTGATTTGGTCTTCGCGCCTTTGCTAGGCCTGAGTCCAGCCCTTTCTCTTTTGATTGTATCATCTTTGCTGACTGCTTTGGTTATTGTGATCAATATGCTGGCAGTGAACAGAAAAGTTGTGAGAGAGATTAAAGACAAGTTGGAAGGGCTGAGAGAGCAAGTGAATCAAGCGCAAAAAGCTGGGAACAAAGAGGACACAACCAAGTATTTGAATGAAATGATGAAGACGAATGGCCAGTATATGAGGCAAACTTTCAAAGCATTAATTGTTTCAATGGTCATTCTTGGCTTGTTCTTGCCGTGGTTGCAGTACAGATATGCAAATATTGTTGTTGCGAAACTGCCTTTCGTGCTTCCGTATTTAGGATCGGAATTGAGTTGGTTTTGGTGGTATGTATTTGTTTCACTTGCCATAGGATGGGCATTGAGAAAAATTTTCGTGATAGATTATGCCTAGAATAAAGAAAAGAACGACGACAGGAAGAGTTGTAATAATAGAAAAGAAAAAGAAAGTTGGATATTCAAGATGCGCTTCTTGCGGAAGAATACTGCATGGTGTACCAAGAGGAGATGTTGAATTATATTCAAAATTGAGCAAGAGTGGGAAAAGGCCGAACAGAATTTATGCTGGTTACTATTGTTCTGCTTGTTCTAGAGAAATATTGAGAGAAAAAGCAAGAAAAGTCTAGGGCAGTTAGAGATTTAAAGTTGAACATGAACTAAATAATTATGCTAGCAAGAAAACCTCATTATGTAATTCTAAAATTTCCAGGGTACAAATATCCTCAAGCCTATACGCATGCTTCTTTGAGAAGACTGGGAATAGAGATGACGGACACTCCACCAGGTGTTGCTTGGATTCCAGATGAAGTATATGAAAGAGTTTTGAAGTTGCCCTCATTACCACAGAATGTTCATAGAAGAGGTTTGCCGATATCTCAAACTGCAGTTTACATTGCTTACAGATTGCCTTCTAGAAGAGTTCGAAGTTAAATTTAAGAACTATAGCACTCTATTATATCAAGAGGTATCTTTATGGCATCATTAGAAATTGGAAGAGTGTGCATGAAAGTTGCGGGAAGAGAAGCTGGAAAATATTGCGTTGTTACAAAAAAGATAAACGATGCTTTTGTTGAAGTCACTGGACCTAAACTAGTGACTGGAGTTAAGAGAAGAAGATCTAACATCGAGCATCTGGAGCCTTCAGAATATTTGCTCAACATAAAAGAAGGAGCGACAGATGAAGAAGTTATTTCTGCTTATCACACTGCAAATCTTGTTTCTAAGCTTGATTTGAAATTTCCATCTGCAGCTGAAATGAAAGCTGAAAACGTAAAACCGGCAAAAGAAGAAAAGAAAGAATCCAAGAAGGAAGAAAAGGCGAAGAAAGAAACTAAAGAGAAGAAGGAAGAAAAGAAACATAAAGAGAAAAAGTGAATCTATTTTTCATGTGGCTTATAAAATCTGATGAAGAAACTGATGAGAATTTTGGAAAAAGACCTGAGGATAGGACGATAGAAGAACTCATCAAGAGCTCAGTGATTATAGTTGACAAGCATGCTGGTCCCACATCTCATCAGATTACTGACTGGACAAAAAAGATTTTTTCCGTTAAAAAAGCTGGTCATACTGGAACATTAGATCCAGCTGTAACAGGTGTTTTAATTGTTGCTCTGGGGAATGCGACAAAAGCGATGCCTGCTTTAGTGGGATTGAAGAAAGAGTATGTTGGAATTATGTATCTGCATAAAGAAATTCCAGAAGATCTTTTGAGAGAAACTGTTTCATCATTTGTAGGTAAAATAAAACAGCTGCCTCCTGTGAAATCTGCAGTTGCAAGAAAAATCAGGGAAAGAGAAATTTATTTCTTTGATGTTGTTGAAATCCAGGGAAAAGATGTTTTGTTTCATGTTGGTTGTGAAGCTGGAACCTATATAAGAAAACTTGTTCATGATCTGGGAATTGCATTAGGAGTTGGAGCTCACATGAGAGAATTGAGGAGGGTAAAGGTTGGTGAGTTCATAGAAGAAAAAGCAAAAGGTTTGGTTGAAATAAAAGATGCGTATGAAATTTGGAAGGAAGGAGATGAAACAAAATTAAGAAAAATATTAATTCCAGTTGAACATGCAATTCTCCATGTGAAAAAAATTTTTGTCAAAGATTCTGCAGTTGATTCAGTCTGCAATGGCTCGCCAGTTTATGTGAACGGCATTACAAGAATTCAGGAAGGAATTTTAGCAGGCGAAACTGTTGCTGTCTACACTTTGAAAGGGGAATTGATTGCATTAGGAATAGCAAAGATGGATTCAAAAAAAAATTTCACTGCAAAAAGGGGAGTTGCTGTTAGAACTGATAGAGTTTTGATGAAAAGAGGAATTTATCCAAAGATGTGGCAGTAAAAACGCTTTTAAATAAATAAAACTAAGAATAAAAGAGATTGTATGAAGATTGCTGAAATAAAAAGAGGCATGAGTAGCATCGCAATTGAAGCAACTGTTATTGATATTTCTGATGAGAGAGACGTTCAGACAAAATATGGAAGAAAATCTGTTGCTGATGCCCTTCTTGAAGATGACACAGGACAGATAAACATGAGCCTGTGGGAAGACCAGATAACCTCTGTTTCTGTTGGGGACAAGGTTTCTGTTTCAGGAGCTTATGTAACAGAATTCAGAGATAAGTTACAACTTAACATTCCAAAAAGTGGAAAATTAGAAGTTTTGAAAGGCTGATTCTAAAGTTAAACTTTTTAAATATCAAATAAACTATTAGATTAGATTCAAGACCTGATGCTCAAGATGATGAGAAAATTGCACTCTGCCGAGATCGCATAACCTGGTAGTGCACCAGCCTTGAGTCTTTCCGAAAGGAAGCTGGCGGGCGAAAGCCCATCTGGGTTCAAATCCCAGTCTCGGCGCTTTACTCTGGGTAGAAAAACATAGGCTTTAAATGGTTGATAATGGAATTTGAAAATATGAGAAGAGAATTAAGTCAAATTATACCATTGGCTTTAATTTTTCTAGTTATTGGAATTTTCATTGGTATTTTCCTTACAAGTTTAAATTTACCAACTACTACAACAACTTCAACAGTCACAACTACTAGCTCAGTCGCAACTACTAGCTCAGTCGCAACTACTATTCCACCAACAACTACGACTATCATAATAAAAACAACCACAACATCTATAGAAGAATATTGTATGAAAAATGGTACAGATAAAAAATTAAGTCTCACAGAAGCTAAACAAATAGCTATGAATAGTGAATGTTCAAAAGGAAAGTTAACAGAAACACATGTATGTAATGAGATAACTGGCACGTGGTGGATAAATTTAAATATAGAATCACCACCCATTTGCAGTCCTGCGTGTGTCATCAATGTTTTAACGAAACAGGCAGAAATAAACTGGAGATGTTTGGGGACACAGTAAGAAAAAAGATAGTTGTACTAATCATGTCTGTCAAATTGGAAAAAGATAAATTATTTAATATAAATTTCTTGAGCCTACAAACATCTCAGATAAAGTTGCTCAGCTAAATTTTTATTGATAAAAACCAAATTAATTCTATGGCAAACGATCTTTTGATGTTCTATGGGACTGATGATTTTTAAGATTCCTAAGACACGGCAGATTTTTCCTTTGATACTAAACCCATAGTGTAAATTTAATTCTTATAGCTATTTAGTAATTCTCCTAATTTTTTATTCTTTCTCTCTATAGAGAAGCCTATTTTATTTTTAAACATTTTTAGATTATCCCTTCCACCTATTCTAAGTCTAAAGTAGATACCATATTTACTAAAGCCACTTCCAATTATTCTATCAATATTTTGAACTTTTATTCCTAGTGATTCCAGTAAAGTTTTAACTAAAAGTACTAATTTTTTATCTGAATTGTGAAACGAAATAAATCTAGTCGCTTTTTTAGGAGTTTCTAAATTATACGCCGATACACATCCCTCTGAATCAAAAAGACCTCGCAAAAAATTAGCTTTTATCCTACTATCAACAGCAGTTAAATTGAAAATGTCGAAACCCTTTAAAAAATTAGCTGCCCTTAGAGAAGATAATAATACTCTGTATAATTTTTTATTTTTATCAAAACTAAACGAACTTTTTAATCCAACCATTTTTCTAATCGATCATAGAAAATCTGTGCAAAATCTTTATCTTTTACCTCTAATGTTATCTGACCTTTTGTTCTTTTAACTCTTATATAACCGTCACCTTGTATAACACCCAGAACATAACCGAGCTCAGAAGATAGTTTATTAAAATGAGGATCTAGGAAATGTCCTCTAGGAATTTTTCCTTTTTTTACCCAACCATAAACTGTTCGAGGATAAGCTACACCGAGTTTTTTTGATATTTCTAGATAAGTAAATCCTTTTTTCCTTAACTCGAAAGCTTTTTCGTATTGTTTTTTTTTCATACATTTGGAAACTCACCGTATATCAGTTTTAATTATCTTGTTTAAATAATTTTATAACCAACGACACATAAAAAAGGTTATATCAAACAAATTCTAAACTTTATTACGATGATGTATGGAAGAATTATTATTCTTTACAGGAAGAGAGTGTGTGCATTGTCATGAGATGGATCCGCTGATTGAAAGACTGGAAACAGAGACAGGAGTAGAAGTAACGAGGTTAGAAGTCTGGCACAATGAGAAGAATGCAGAACTACTCCAGCAATTAGACAAAGACTATTGTGGTTCTGTTCCATTCCTCTATAACAGAAAGACTGGAAAGTGGATTTGCGGAAACACGACTTACGAAAAGCTGAAAGAATGGGCATTAGGCAAGTAATTTCTTTTTAAAAACCAATTCTAATATATGATTGACATCCAGAAAAATTTTTCCATGTTCCAAATCCTTGATGAGAATGGAAATGCGAATGAAAAATTGATGCCGCAGCTGAGGCCTGAAGAAATAAGGAAAATGTATGAGTTAATGATCTTAACAAGAGTTTTCGACGAGACTGCTCTAAAGCTTCAAAGAGAGGGAAGAATTCTAACTTATGCTTCATGCAGAGGTCAGGAAGCATCACAGATTGGTTCGGCTATTGTTTTGAACAAAGATGATTGGTTGTTCCCATCATTCAGAGAACATGGTGCTCAGCTGCTCAGGGGATTTCCGCCAGAGCTGTTGTATCTTTACTGGGGCGGGGATGAGAGAGGAATGAACATTCAGAACAATGAAAGTTTCACTGTTTCCATTCCAGTCGGAACACAACTTCTTCATGCAGTCGGAGCTGCTTGGGCGTTCAAACTGAGAAATGAGAAGAAAGTTTCTATGGTTTATTTTGGTGATGGTGCAACATCAGAAGGAGATTTTCACGAAGCAATGAATTTCGCTGGTGTCTTCAAAGTTCCATGCATCTTTGTTTGCCAGAACAATCAGTGGGCGATATCTGTTCCGAGAAAAAGGCAGACTGCTTCTGAGACTCTTGCACAGAAGGCAGTTGCGTATGGATTTGATGGAATTAAAGTTGATGGAAATGATATTTTTGCAGTTTTCAAAGTTGCGAAAGAGGCAATAGAAAAGGCTAGAGCAGGTGGCGGTCCTACGTTCATCGAATGCTATACTTACAGAATGAGCGACCACACTACTGCTGATGATGCCTCAAAATACAGGGATGCAAGAGAGGTTGAAGAGTGGAAAAAGAAAGATCCGGTTGAGAGACTTGAGAAGTATATGATGAGGAAGAAGATGCTGGATGAAAAATTGAAACAAAAAATTTTGGATGAGGCGACGAAGAAAATTGAAGAGACGGTTAAAAGAGCAGAAGCTATCGCTCCTCAAGATCCTACAGAAATGTTCCATTATACTTTTGCTGAGATGCTTTGGAACCAGAAAGAACAACTAGATGAACTACATTTGTTAAGCCGAAAAAAAGTTGAGGTTGCTGTCCATGAGTAAGAAAACATTTTTCTCAATTAATTGGAAAGAAGTTTTTTCACTACTTCTAGTAGATTTTTTTGTTCTTTCTTTCTTCATTTATTCTTTTGTTTCAGAATGCACGAGCAAGATATACAGCTGCATGCCAAATAACCCTTGCCCAGTCAATACTCAATTATCTTGTACTTTAGAATTTCTTTTAGATTTTCAGAATATAATTTTTGTTTTTATAATTGTCATAGTTATTAATTTTGGTCTCTCGATGCTATGGCACTTTGCAGTGAGAGAAAAGATTGGAAAAAAGAGGAAAACTAAATGACAAAGATGAACATGGTGCAGGCGATTAATCTTGCCCTGAAGCAAGAGATGGAAAAAGACCCTAACATCATTCTTCTTGGCGAAGATATTGGAAGAAATGGTGGAGTTTTCAGAGTAACAGAAAATTTGTGGCAACAGTTTGGAGATAATAGAGTTATTGATACACCATTAGCTGAATCAGGAATTGTTGGTTGCAGCATTGGTTTAGCTGTTAACGGAATGAAGCCAGTAGCAGAAATTCAGTTTGATGGGTTCACTGCTCCTGCCTTTGATCAAATGCTCAGTCATGCTGGGAGAATAAGGAACAGGAGCAGAGGAAAGTTCCATGTTCCTCTGGTTTTGAGATTTCCATATGGAGGAGGAATTAGAGCTCTAGAGCATCACTCAGATTCTCCTGAAGCATTCTTCTGCCACATGCAGGGAATCAAAGTTGTTGTTCCTGCAACACCTTATGATGCTAAAGGGTTGTTAATTTCCGCAATCAGAGATTCAGATCCTGTAGTTTTCATGGAGCCGAAAAGAGTTTATCGAGCGATAAAAGAAGATGTTCCTGAGGAAGAGTATACCATTCCTTTAGGTGAAGCACAGGTTGTTCAGGAAGGAACTGATGTTACGTTAATATCATGGGGAGCGATGGTTAAAGTTTGCAAAGAAGCTGTTGAACAGTTGAATCATTCTGTTGAGTTGATTAATCTGAGATCTCTAGTTCCTCTTGATGTTGATACTGTTATAGATTCTGTGAAAAAGACTGGAAGAGTTGTGATTGTTCAGGAAGCACCTAAGACTTGCGGTTATGCTGCTGAACTGATTGCATTGATAAATGAGAAAGCATTTTTGTTTTTGAAAGCTCCGCCTGTTCGAGTGACTGGATGGGATGTTGTTGTGCCTTTGCCTAAACTTGAGAATTTCTATTTCCCTGACGCCAATAGAGTCGTAACAGCAATTGAAAGTGTGATGGAATTTTAATACTTTGCTTTTGCATAAAGCAGATAAAATTTAGTTTCCATTCTCAAGCTATGAACAACAGGATAATGATTACTACAGCAGACATAGGGTTAGCCCACATATATAGAGCTTTGGCTGTGACCAAAAGATTGGAACAAGAAGCCAATGCAGAAAGAATGCGGGAACTCGATCTTGCTGTTTGTGTGGAAGAAAAAGATTTGGAAACAAAACTATCACAAGCTATAGGCATCATGGATGAAAGGAAAGATTCTTTTTCTGCAAAGTTGAGGGAATTCAGAAAATATGCAGAAAGGCTTGATGGAGTGGAGACAACTGTGAAAGATATAGAAAGTTTTGTTTGAATTTCAAAATTTAAGATTTAATTTGAAAATACATTAAAATTTTTTTCTAAATTTATCCCAATTTTTTATCAAAAGAAAAAGCAGTATTAAAAAAGCGACCAATAACGCTTGGTTTGCAGCCTGATAAAGTATATACACGCTACTTTCTGGTATAGAACCTGTTAAAAATTCTAATTGGTTTCTAACTGGGTGAGGATGAATGAAAGTGAATTGGTAATTTAGCCAATACACGACCTCCCCAGCACTTCTGACAATCCAAAACATTAAAAAGGTCAATAAAGTATACCGAATATCATTTTTATAAATCAATACAAAAGATGCTATGAAAAAGAATATCGAAAAAACTATTGCGTCCCCCAAGATAAAGGTTCCATTAAGCAATGTTAAAATAAACGGCAAGAATATCCAGATGCCGCTCTCTTTTTCTGCTCTTGCTTTAGTAACGGCAAACATAAACAACGCCAAAGATATTAAGGCAAAAATAATAAGAAATGGGCGATTATATTTTTGAAGCCTTCCTAAATTATTCATAATTATTATTATTTTCTGTAATTAATTATAACTAAAAATTTTAATGGAAATTACAACAATCATTTAAGATTTATCAAGTTCGCTTTCTCTTATCACCTCTACTTGGAATTTGTAAAGAATTGTTCCATCTGACTTCCATTCATGAGGCGATAATCCTGCTTTCAAACACAAATTGAGCAGAAACTCACGTTTATCAGGCAACTGCTCCCAAACTTGCGGAAGAAATAATCCACTTCTCAAACCTTTCTTAATTATCAATCCATCTTTGTGACATTCTATTTTACTCAAGCATTGCTCTGGTTTTTTCACTTCTATCTTCTTCGGCTCATTCAATACAGAAATCTCTATTACCAAATCTTCCAGTTCTTCTTCCTTCAACTTTTCAAATCTCGGGTCTTGAGTAGCTCCTATGGCAGCTTCTCTTAGATTCTGTATTAAGCTTTGAGTTGGATAGGGTAAACCTATACATCCCCTCAATGCTTCTTCATCCTTTTCTTTCTTGTAAAGCGTGACAAAAACTCCTCTTTTCAGTTTTAATTCTTCAGGATAATTTTTTGGAATGTCTAAAATAGTTTCAGATTTCACAAAATTTTCAATCACATCTCTAACAAATTTTATTAAAAACCTTTTAGTTTCAACCTTCATAACAATAAATAGGAAATTCAAAACTTGAAGGTTGTGAAACTATGTATGAAAGAAAACCAGTAGTAGCAGGACAGTTCTATGAATCGTTTGAAGATGATTTGAAAAAACAGATAGAGGATTGCTTTCTCAAAAAAAAGTTCGGCCCTGAAAAGTTGCCTGCAGTTAATGAAAAAGGTGAGAGAAAGATTATTGGTTTAGTTGTGCCTCATGCTGGTTACATGTATTCTGGACCAATAGCTGCTAACAGTTATTTTCATTTAGCTTTGGATGGCAGACCTGAAGATTTCATAGTCATTGGTCCGAATCATACTGGATTAGGAACTTCTGTTTCTGCCATGGATGAAGGGACATGGAAAACACCTTTGGGTAAAGTAAGCATTAACAGTGAACTTGCAAAATCTATTATAAAAAATAGCGAGATGACTAGAAAAGATGTGACTGCTCATATTCAGGAACACTCGATAGAAGTTCAGTTGCCCTTCTTGCAATATGTTTATAAAAAATTTAATTTCGTCCCAATCTGCATGCTTGACCAGAGTTATGAAGCTTGTTCAGATCTGGCAAATTCCATTGCTAAAACTATCGCCAATAAAAATGCAGTAATAATTGCTAGTTCCGACTTTACTCATTTTGAAACTAATGAAACTGCTCATAAACAAGACAAGAAAGCTTTGGATGCGATAAAGAAACTGGATGCCAAAAAATTCCTTGAAGCTGTTAATTTTGAAAATATTTCCATATGCGGATACGGACCAATAGCTACAATGCTTCTTGCTGCTAAAAAGTTGAATGCAAAATCATGCGAGATAATAAAATATGCTACATCAGGAGATATTACTGGAGATACGTCTAGTGTTGTGGGTTATGCTGCAGTTAAAGTGATAAAATGAAAGAAGCAAAACTATATAAAAAAATTGATAGCAAAATAATGTGCACTGCTTGCGCTAGAAAATGCGAACTGTCTCCAAAACAAGTAGGAATTTGTGGCACAAGACAAAATATTGATGGAAAACTTTTTTCACTAGTTTATGGAAAAGTTGCTAGCTCGCATGTAGATCCGATAGAGAAAAAACCTCTCTTTCATTTCTTTCCAGGTTCGAAGATTTTTTCCTTTGGAACTACTGGATGCAATTTCTTTTGTGCATACTGCTGCAATCCAGATTTGTCGCAAAGAAAAAAACCTGAAGGTCAAAACATCGGCCCTAAACAAATTGTGGAGCTGGCGAAAAAATATGAATGTGAGGGAATTGCTTACACATACAATGAACCAACAATTTTTATTGAATTTGCCCATGATACTGGAATTGTAGCAAGAAAAGAAGGTTTAAAAAATATTTTCGTTTCCAATGGGTATGCTACACCAGGTTCTGTAAATCTTATGACTGATTTCCTTGACGCAATTACAGTCGACATAAAGGGGAATGCTGAAAAAAATTTTGTAAAAAAATATATTGGAGTACCTGATGCAGAGCCAATTTTCCAGACTTTGCTTGAACTAAAGAAAACAAAAATTCACATCGAGATCACAGATTTGATTGTGCCTAAGATTGGGGATGATTTGAAGGAAGCAGAAAAGGTTTGCAAGTGGGTTTTGGAGAATCTTGGTGAAGAAACACCAGTTCAGTTCATAAGATTTTTCCCAAGCTACAAATTGATTGATTCGATAAACACTCCTATTAAAACTTTGGAAAAACATTACCAGGTTGCAAAAAAGGTTGGATTGAAATATGTTTATCTGGGAAATGTTGCTGGCCATCAATTTGAGAACACTTATTGCCCGGAATGCAACAAGGCTGTGATAGAGAGGTTTGGTTTTGAGATAAAGAAATGGAATTTGGATGAAAAGAACAAATGTAAGTTCTGCGGAACTCCTATACCAATTGTTGGGCAGCTAAGCAAGAATGTTAATGAAGATAGATTTTTCTCAGCTGGAATTTAAGTTAAAACAAAGAAAATTATTTTATGATCAAACTTGTTGTGTTTGATGTTGGTGGAACTTTAGTAGATTTTCATTCACCTTTGAACAAAGTAACAGTCAAAATTTTGAGGAAAGTATTCAATATAAGAACGAATGAAAAAGAAATACAGAAAATAATCTATGAAATTGAATTGAAATATGGTAGTTGTCATTTTCCTAGAAAAAGATATTCACGCCTCGTTGCAGATGCCATTTTCAAGAAGTTCGATATTCCAAATAAAAAAACTAAAGAATTCTTCAAGCATTGGGACAAATCGAGATTTGAAAATCAAAAGCTTCATCCAGATGCGCTTCCTACTATCAAGAAATTAAAAGGCAAATACCTGCTAGCAACACTTGCCAATTCTCACGACAAAGTTTTTCATCAAAGGGTTTTAAAGAAAACAAAATTGAAAGGGCATTTTCATTTGCATATTGATTCTGCTGCTGTGGGAATAAGAAAACCCAATTCCAGAATCTTCAAGATTGTTCTTCATCATTTCAAGGTAAAACCAGGTGACTCTGTCATGATCGGCGATATACCATCTGCTGATGTCTTTGGGGCTAAAAGAGTGGGCATGCACACGATTTTAATCAATAGAAAAAGATTGTCTTATCACTTCACTCGGCAAACGAAACCTGATTTTGAAATCCATTCATTGAATCAGCTTTTGCCAATCATAAAAAAATTATGAAGGTAAACGCTTTTTTATCAGCCAACTCTAATTCTTATAAGATATGGCAGTAGAATTCAAATTCCCAGACGTAGGTGAAGGAATTACTGAAGGGGAAATTAAGAAATGGCTTGTTAAAGAAGGAGACAAAATTAAAGAACATGATGTTCTTGCCGAAGTTGAGACTGACAAAGCCATTGTCCAAATACCTTCTCCGGCTTCAGGAAAGATTCTAAAACTGTATCACAAAGAAGGGGATACTATTCATGTTGGAGAGGTCATGGCAACTATCGGAAGCCCTGGAGAGAACATTCCTGAAAAACCTGCACAAGTAAAGCAACCTGTTATCAAGCCAGCAGGAGTTGTTGGCTATTTGGAAGAGGCCCCTGAAGAAGAACATGAAGCAATCCAAAAATTGCAAAAAGAATTAAAGCCAAAAATTGAAGTTCCTATTCTTGCAACACCTGCAACGAGAAGAGTTGCCAGAGAAACTGGTGTAGATCTTTCTAAGATCAAAGGAACCGGGTTGGGAGGAAGGATAACTGAAGAGGATGTCAGAAAGTTTGCTCAATCCGCAGGAGTTCATGCCGAACATCCAGGAGTAACTGTAGTAAAGAAATATGATTTGTATGGATATGTTGATAGAATTCCTTTGAAAGGTGTGAGAAAAGCAATGGCTAAGAGAATGGTTGAATCAGCAACAAAAATACCTCATGTAACTTCAATGGACGAGGCTAATGTCACAGAACTTTGGAACTTGAGGGAAAGAGAGAAGAAGATTGCAGAACTGAAGGGAATCAAATTAACATTTTTGCCTTTCATAATCAAATCTTGTGTTCATGCATTGAAAGAGCATCTATATGTTAATTCAACTCTTGACGACGAGCATGAAGAAATAGTTCTGAAAAAATACTACAACATTGGAATCGCGATTGACACTGATGATGGCTTGATTGTTCCTGTCATTAAAGGTGCCAATAATAAAAGCATTTTACAAATTGCGCAAGAAATCCAAGAATTGGCAGAAAAAACTAGAAACAGAACAATTGATTTAGGAGATTTGAAAGGTGGGACTTTCACGATTACTAATTATGGAAGCATTAGAGGGAACTGGGGAACACCATTAATTAATTATCCTGAAGTTGCAATTCTTGGTGTTGGCAGAATTTTTGAGAAGCTTGATATCAAAGGAGGGAAAGTTTTTGTCAGCAAGATTTTGCCGCTATCTCTTTCATTTGATCACAGGTTAATTGATGGGGCGTATGCGGCAAGATTCATGCAGACTTTGATTGAACATCTAGAAGATCCAGACTTGATTTTGATTGAAAGAGATTAAATTTATTCTACTGGTTTGGCCATCTTTTTGAAATCTCTGTTCTTTACTTCAATCCACAAACAATATGGAAGATTTCTCTTCAATCTCCCGGCAAGTTTCTCTCCAGGAATCTCCTCAACTTCCTCCTCAGTAAATGGTGGTTCTCTTCCATGTACCCAAGCTTTCTGGTTGTATTTTTCTTGCAACAATGGCTGCAATCTGGCAACAATCTTATCATCAATTTTCCTCCTTTCATATCTTCCTTTTGTTGCTTCCCTCAAAATTTCTTGTGCAACCAAATCATTAACCGCTTTCAATTTTTGTTCTGGTTTTGCATTTGGTGCGAAATCTTGCAGTTGATTCAATATTGCAGGGATGTTTCTTAACGCTGATTCTTCAGTGTATAATCTGCCATGTATTTTCCTTGTTTTCAACCAAATCCTACTTGCAATTCTTTCTACATGATAAGGTTTTACAATAATCAATCCATGAAGCAGCGCGCTATCAACTCCCCAGAACATTGCATGACTTGCGACAATCTTTCCATCAATCTTCACGCCGCATGCTTTATGATCTGCTTCAACATTTTCAATTCCCAAGTTTTCAAGTGCACGGGCAACAATTCCTCCATAATATTTGCGCATCTCAACTAAATCTTTAAAACTTCTATCACGAGGAACTGCAAACATGTAAGCAAGAGTATTTTGTCCGGTCTGCACATGAGACCCGCCTGTAAGCCTTCTAATCAAATCAACATCATAATCTAGTTTCTTCAAAACATCAGTATCTTGACCATAAGAAAGAACGATGGAATCTCTGTCGAAAGTGAAAAATCTTATAGAAGAAACTTTGTCAGTTGCAGCAAGTTTTACGAAATATTCCTCAAGAGCCATATTGATGTTGGCAGGAAAGGAGTTGTTTCCCCAATAGGTATAATCAAACACAATTAATATTTCTGTTATTCCTATAATTAAATCATGGGTTACGATATTGACAAGATTGAACCACCTAGAAAAAAGAAAAAGTATAAAGCGTACAAAAAAGGATTTGAAAGACGAAGAGTAAATGTTGTAAAACTGAAATGATACTTAGGCGCCAGTCATCTAGCCTGGTAGGATACAAGCTTCCCAAGCTTGGCGCGCGGGTTCAAATCCCGCCTGGCGCATAAAAAGGTTAACAAAGCTTAAATTCTAATCATTTTAAATAGTAAAAGCTAAAAATAGTCTTTAACCGGTGTCGTGAAATGGTGAAAAGAACTGGACCAACAAACGTATATCTAAAACAGTTAGTGGAGACTCTGAAAAAGCAGTCTTATGAGAAAAATGCTGCGATTTGGAGGACCGTCGCTGAGAAATTGGAAAAACCAAGAAGACAGAAGGTTGAAATTAATCTTTCAGATATAGAGAGACTGACTGAAAACAATGAAATAATTCTTGTTCCTGGAACCGTTTTGGGAGATGGGGAGTTAAGCAAACCTGTCTCGATTGCTGCTTGGAAGTTTTCTCCATCAGCCGAAGAAAAAATAAAAAAAGCTAAAGGTAAAGTTATGAGTATTGAAGAATTGATGAAAGACAAGCCTGATGGAAGTGGAGTAAGAATTTTGGTGTGAAATATGATTGTTTATGATGCTGAAAATCAGGTTGTTGGAAGAATTGCTTCAGTCATAGCAAAGCAATTGCTGGAAGGAGAGACGATTTTTGTTGTCAATTGCGAAAAGGCTGTGTTGGCCGGAAATCCAAAAACAAAAGAAAAATTTTATTTGCAGAGAGTTCAGAGAGGAGACCCGCTCAAAGGGCCGTTCTTCCCGAAATATCCTGATCAAATTTTTAGAAGAGCTGTTAGAGGCATGCTGCCTTGGGACAGGGCGAGGGGCAGAGATGCTTACAGAAGATTGAAAGTCTTTATTGGTGTTCCTGAGGAATTAAAGAACAAAGAAAAGATTAGAATAGAAAAAGCTGATGTCAGCAAGTTGAAAGGAAGGCACTCAACCCTTGAAAAAATTTCACTTCTTATAGGGGCGAAGAAAAGATGGTAAAGAAAACAGAGAAACTAAAAATTGTTTTCACGACTGGAAAAAGAAAAGATGCAGTAGCAAGAGCTAAAATTGTTGCTGGAAGTGGAAAAATAAAGATAAATTCAGTTCCAATTGATGTTTGGGGAAATGAGTTTTTGCAGATGAGAGTTAAAGAGCCATTGATTCTAGCCGATGATTTGGCAAGTAAAGTCAATATTAATGTCAATGCAAGAAGTGGCGGTGTCATTGGCCAAACTGAAGCTATTCGAATGGCGATAGCAAGAGCTTTAGTTGGATTTTCTAAAGATAAAAAATTAAGAGATAAATTTATAGAATACGATAGGAATTTATTGGTGTTTGATCCGAGAAGGAACGAACCTCACAAACCTGGGCCTAGCAAACCCCGCGCTCATAAACAAAGGAGTAAGAGATAAAATGATAATACCGGTAAGATGTTTTACTTGTGGTAAAGTTGTTGGACACTTGTATGAAGATTTCAAGAAAAGAACTGAAGATGGAGAAGATGCTGGAAAGACCTTAACTGATCTTGGTTTAAAGAGATATTGCTGCAGGCAAATGTTCTTGGGTCATGTGGATTTGCTAAAAGAGGTTGCCCAATTTAAACCATAAGATTTAAAACTTATTAGTGATAAAAATTATAATATCGGTTATAATGGGGAGCAAAAACCGTATGAGTTTACATCTGCTCCTTGAAGGGATAAAATTTGGTTTGGCCTACAGATAGATTAACAAGATTCGAAGTCGCTAGGCTTGTTGGAGCTAGGGCTTTACAGGTTGCGTTAGGTGCACCAGTTCTAGTAAAAGTTGAAGAATCTCTCACCCCTATTGATACTGCAAAAGCAGAATTCAAAGAGAAAATTATTCCTATAACAGTTAAGAGAACTTTGCCAAACAAGGAGCAAGTTGTTATTGTAATAAATAAAGCCATAGATAATTGGTTAAGGAATCATGCCGGAGAAATCTAATTCAAGTTATTTAAAATTAACTAGTAATTAAATTACCTGTGAGAGACTTTGAAAAAAGAGAAATTACATACTTGACAGCTTCTACAATAGTAGCTTATGCTAGAGCAGAAGATGGATTAGTTTCTAAAAGAATTCCCTGGCTCAAGGCCCATCATTATGAAATGAAATTACCAGAAGCAAGAGAATTGGATCTTTCGCGTTCGCAACTTATTCATGCACTTATTCTAGGTTCAGAACTAAACGAGAGGGAGTTATTAAAAAAATTAGGACCTAATAGAAGAATCAGAGGTCATTTTCTTGAAAGCTATGAAGCAAATATAATGGGTTTGTTCTATAACTCGGATTCAATCCCAAATTTACGTAGTGCAAGAACTAGACTTGAGCAATTGGCACCAAGTTCGTTTATTCTAGAAACTGTGGAAAGATTTTCAAGAGAATATTCACGAGCAAGATATGATAGTCTCAGGGCTTTATATGGTGGTGTAAAGGTAGGTGCTCTGCCAACACCAATTTTGGAACTAGATTCGGGTATAGTAGATATCGGACTCGGTTTTCCTATCAGATGTATGGTTGATGTTGTGGAGCAATATCATGATGTTGATAATGTAAACGAAACTACAGTAGCTATAAACCCAAAATTTGAATCGATAGAAAAATATAAAGGATTGCAAAGCAGTATATGTGCGCTTGCATGGAGAAACAAAACTAGAAAGTCTGGAAAATCTGTAACTTCTACTGTCACAGTTTATGATGAAATTAGCGCTAGAGAGGTTAGAATGAATATAGATTTCCTAAGCAAAAGAAACACTATTCAAACACTAATAAAAGAATTGCTAGAATTAGCACGTAAGGATTTCAAAGATGTTGAAAAAGAAGAAAGAGGGTCTACAAAGCCTGATTATGCTAATGAAGGACACTGAAGGTGAAATCGTGACATTGAAAGAACAAACTATTCAAGAAGCAATTAGGAGGATTGGGGATTATTTTTCTATAGCACCAGAACACTCTTATCGAGATATAAAGCATTATTTGCGAGTGGACGATAGAGTTGTTAATGAAGCTTTGAGAAGAATGCATGAAGCAAGAATTTTGCATCGTTATTCTGATGATGAGGAGCAAACTTACTATGTAAGATTGGAAGGATTGAGAAGAAAATTACATGCAACTGTTTATGATATGTACAGGGGTTTAGAAAAAATTGTGGTTAGTAAAGAACAAGAGAAAATAGTTACTGTTGTGCCTGAAGTTGTATTGGGTATGGGTGGTACTTATGGCCGATATTATTGCTCGGCGTTTCTTACTTGGAGAAGAACAATGGCTCATAGTTGGGATATTGAAGAATATAGAGATTGGGAATTTGTTTCCGCTTCTCGCACTACAGCAGATAGGACAGTCACTCTTAAAATCAATGTAGAAAATCGTGAACGTGATTTAGTCAAATTGATTGGAATTTTTAGAAAACAACCTGGCAAAGAATGGAAAATACCTGAAGAAGCCTTTGGTAGTTATGTAAGAGCAGCGTTTCTGGGAAAAACTAGAATAAGAAAAGATGGCAGTGAAGAATTTCAGATAGGAATAGCTAGCAAAATTGCATTCAAAAGCATGTTTCTTGATCGTGGTGCAAGAATGATAGCAGACGAAGCTGATAGAAAAACAAAAAGAGCTTATGACTTATTGGACCAACTGTGGGGTTTCTATGAAGAAATGCCAACAAATCCAACTTTACTAAAATTAATAAATTATTTCTTTAAACACGAAACTCCTGTTGAAAAAATAAATTCAAAATCAGATGCAATTAGCACAGCTGCTATATCTGAACATTGGGATCATATGGAATATCTTCAAAAAAGACTAGAAGACTTGCTTTTTGTAAGAAAATTGTAATGATATAAATAGTTTAATAGACACAAGAAAATCATGACAAGAAAAAGTTATAGAATGTTTGATGAACAGGTTTTACTCCAAGCTTTGCAATTACATCCTAATTACATCGAGGCAGGATGCCAATTTAAAGCAAGGGAATATGAACTTGCCGGAGGAGGCAGAGTGGATTTAATTCTATTGGATAAATCAAAGAAACCAATGCTTGTTGAAGTTAAAAAACTACAAGGATTACTAGCAGATTTAGATCAGGTTCTAAGATATAAAAAAAGTAATTCAAGCTCCAATGAATTTAGCGATCCAAGATATATTCTTGCGGCACCGTCTTTTAGTAACCCTGCTAAAGAAAAAGCGCATGAATATGATATAGAATTGAAAGAACTTGATATTGGAATGCTATTATCTTTATGGGCACGAGATGAATTCCCACCAAAAAAAGACGATATATCACAGATTCTTGCGTTTTATGAAAGAAGACTTCAAGTTTACATGCGTGCTTACCTTAATTGTTGTGCCTGTTATAGAAAACAACAACGATTAAAAGAAAAAGATGAAGGGCCTTCTTCTGCTCAATTAGAAATGGTGATTTCGCCGTTTCAACAAAGACTTATTGAAATAGCTATGAAAGGTAAGGTGTGGCTATATGGAATTACGGGTGGTGGAATTGATGCATTCGATAGAACTTTTGCAGATTGGGTAGAAACTTGCATAAAGAGAGAAGACATAGAAGATTGTAGCAACACTTTAACTTTTGTAGAACACGAAATAGAAAATCTCAATAGAAATCTTGTTCATGAGGATATACAAGTTGCCGAAAAACACATCGAAGAATTAAAAAAAGAGGGGAAAGGATGTGCAGAACCATTTATTAGTCAACAAGAAAGATTTATAGAACTTTTAAGAGAAAGAACTGATATAAGTAAAAGGTTTAGGTTAGATGATGTTGATAAAAAATAATTGAAAGATATGATTATCCTAAAAACTCAATACTTCTGTTTTTGCTTCATTTTATTTACTTTTTTTCTTAATCATCTCTAGAACTAAATACTAGAACCGTTTTTCTGGCTTTTTTAAGACTTTTTTAGTTTAAGTTTTATGTGAATGCTACATGTGCGGAATTATCGGCGTGTGTCCAAGATGTATTGATGCTCTTCCTGAAAATTTTGCAGCCTCAAGAATAGTGCCAGGTTTGAAAATTTTAGAATACAGGGGATATGATTCTGTTGGTGTTGCAACTTTGAATGACAACCACATTGAAGTTAGGAAAGATGCAGGGAAGATTGACAAAATAAGAAAAGAACTTTATTTGGATCGAATGCACGGATTTGTAGGAATTGGACACACAAGATGGGCAACACACGGTGCCCCTACAAAAGTGAATGCACATCCTCATTTGGATTGTACTGGAACAATTGCGATAGCCCAAAATGGTATAATAGATAATTTTGTTTCCTTGAGAGAGGGATTGAAAGAAAAAGGTCATGAAATTAATTCTCGGACGGATGCCGAAGTTTTTGCTCATTTAGTTGAAGAACTGATGAAAGGAGGTAGCGATTTTGCATCTGCTTTCAAATCTGCTACTTCACGAATTACCGGGCCAAATGCAATTGTTGCAATTTCTTCAAAAAGCCCTCAAATAGTTTTAGGATACAAGAATGAAAGCCCTTTAGTAATCGGAGTAGGAGATGATGCTTTCTTTCTAGCATCCGACATCTATTCGATTTATCAACACATCTCACAAAAAAATGATGGAACAGGTGGTCGTGTTGTACAAATGCAACATCATGAAATAGCCATACTGACTCCTTCTGGTTACAGCATAGAAAAATTAAATGGTGGCCAAACTCACCCATCAATTGAATTAGTAACACTGAATATAGAAAATGTTTCAAGGGGCGGATTTCCAAGTCTCATGGAAAAAGAAATTTTTGAACAGCCTCAAACACTAAAGAGAAGTTTCTATACGCAAAAAGAATATCTCAATAAAGTTGTTGAAGGATTAAAAAATGTAGAAAGAATCATTGCAGTGGCAGCAGGAACTGCTTATTATGCTTGTGATGATGCTGCATATACTTTCCGTGATTTAACAGACATTGATTTCCATCCTGTAATCTCTTCTGAGTTCAAGCATATGCCAACAAAAATTTCACCAGAAAAAGATGCAATAATTGCAGTAAGTCAGTCTGGTCAGACCATTGATACTCTAAGACCAATAGAAAATGCAAAAAAGAGGGGCCTGAAAACTTATGGAATTACCAATGTTCCAGGTTCTGAATTGACAAGATACGTAGATTCATATATTCTTCAAAACTGCGGTCCTGAGATTGCTGTGCCGTCGACGAAGTCTCTTACATCGCAAATGATGATTTTGAAATTGCTTGCTTTGTCTTTAGGACTAGAAACAGGAGAAATAAATGAAAGAGAATATCAAGAAGGTACACAACATCTATACAACGCCCCTGATTTGGTAAAAGAAGTTTTAATTACTGCTAGAAATCAAATCAGAGAAACTGCTGCAAGATTTTCCTATAAAGAATCGTTTGCGTTTCTTGGGAGAGGAAGAAGTGAAGTGATGGGTAAAGAGGGGAGGTTGAAACTGCAAGAAGTAACATACAAAAGTGTGATAGCATATCCTGCTGGGGAAAGTAAACATGGGTTTATTGCAGTGGTTGAAGAAGGCTATCCTATTATATTTGTTGCACCTTATGATGAAACTCGTGATGACATTCTAGGTAATGTTCAAGAAATGAAAGCAAGAGGGGCACATTTGATTGTTTTTGGATATGAAAAGGATAACGAGTTAAGAGAGATGTTGAATCCGAAGACCGATGTATACATAGGAATGCCACTCACTCATAGACTAAATAGCAGTATAGTTTACACAGTTCCTCTCCAACTATTAGCAAATGACATGGCTCTTCATCTGAGAGGATTGAATCCCACTTATTATGGAGATACTCCAGACCAACCAAGGAATTTAGCCAAAAGTGTTACTGTTCCTTGAATGAAAAATCTAATTACATTTTTTCTGGAACTTGAATGCCGATAAGATTTAAAGATTTTTCTAGGCCAATTTTTGTTGCTTGAACTAATGTCAATCTAAAATTTTTAGTATCTTGTTCAGCCTTCAAAACAGGGCACTTCTCATAAAAGTTTGCAAATGTTGTTGCCAATTCATAGGCATAATTACAAATAAGATATGGTTTCATTTCTTTTGCTGCGTGTTCAACCGCTTCTGGAAACTTCATAATAGTTTTCAAAAGTTCTTTTTCATGTTCATTTACTTCAACTGAATAATTTGGTTTCCATTTTCCTGCTTTTTTCAAAATACTCGAACATCTTGTGTGTGCATATTGCAAGTATGGCCCTGTATTTCCATCAAAACTAAGCATTTGATTCCAGTCAAAAATTATCTGATTCTCAGGTTCAATTCTCACAATTGCATATTTCAGAGCTCCGATCCCAATTTTTTCTGCAAGTTCTATCTTCTCTTTTTCTGTTAATTCGGAATTTCTTTTGCTAACTTCTTGATAAGCCAGATCAACAATTTTGCTGACAACCTCATCGAGCATCACTGCCCTTCCTTCTCTTGAAGACATTTTTCCTTCTGACAATCTAACTAAATCAAAAGACAAATGATAGCAATTTTTGAAAAATTTGTATCCTAGCAGTTCAAAAATTTTGAACAACTGTTGGAAGTAGAGATTTTGTTCAGAAGAAACAACCCAAATTGCTTTGTCAAGTTTGTATTTTTCAAATTTGTAGAGAGTCATCCCCAAATCACTAGTCACGTACAAACCAGTTCCATCAGATCTCAGAATTATCGTTTTCTTTAAATCATATTTTTCCAAGCCGGCAACAATAGCACCCTCGTCATTCTTAGAAGCAATTCCTTTTTTTATTGCTGCTTCAACGAGTTTCTTCCCAGCTTTTCTAAACTTACTTTCGTGCAAATAAACGTCAAAATTCACTCCGACTCTTTTATAGGTTTGCTCAAAACCTTCAATACACCAATCAACAATTTGATCCCAAACTTTTTTTGCTGCTTTATTTTCTTCAAGCTCCACTTTCCTTAAAATCTCTCTAGCCTTTTCTTCAAGAGATGGATTGTTATTCTCTTCTTCATGGTACTTGACATAATATTGCCAAAGCCAAAAATCTGGCTTCCCTTCTGGTTTTTTTCCCTTAGCCCATTCAAGGTATGCTGCAACAAGCTTGGCAACTTGCAAACCAGTATCGTTCATGTAGTTTGCTTTTACAACTTTGTAGCCAACAAAATCTAGAACATTTGCGACAGCATCACCCAAGAAAGTTGTTCGCGCATGACCTATATGCATAGGATGGACTGGGTTGGGTTGAGAATATTCAACCATCACTTTTTTTCCTTTGCCCAAATCCATCTTGAATTTCAACATCTGTTTTAAAATTTTTTCAGAAATTTTTTCCCAATCAAAAAAGATATTGACATATGGCCCTCTCGCTTCAACCTTTGTAAAAATTGTATCCTTAGTTTTAATTTTACTTGCAATATTTTTGGCAATTTCAACAGGATTTTTCTTCTCCTTTTTAGCAAGCTGAAAGCAAGGAAAGGCAATATCACCAAATTCTTTTTGTGGTGGAGTTTCAAACTCAACCTCTTTTATGCCAACATTTTTTAATAACTTTTCTACTTCTAGCTCAAACATATAACCAACATTTGATTTTAATTTAACTAATAAATAATACTAAGTGATATGATGAAAGTAGTTAAAGATTTCAGCATTGAGAGAGGATTGAGTGTAGATGAGATTATCAAACAGATGAATGAGAGTGGTGGGTTTACTTCAAAAAAAGTTGGGGTTGCGGTAGACATTTTAGAACGAATGATAAAAGATAAAGACTCGTTAAACTTCCTTTCCTTCCCAGCAGACATAATCTCAACAGGAACAAGAGGGATAATCAAAGATTTGATTAGGAAAAAATTTTTTGATGTTGTCATTACAACTTGCGGAACTTTAGACCATGATTTGGCAAGAATATCAAAGGATTATTATCATGGAGAATTTGAAATGGATGATGTTGAATTGCATAAAAAAGGAATTCACAGAGAAGGAAATATTTTGATACCTAAAGAATCATATGGAGAGGTAATTGAAGAACAGATGGTAAAATTCTTGAAGCAACTCTACAAAGAAAAGAAAAACAATTTATCAACTCATGAATTTGTTTGGGAATTGGGAAATTTTACAAAAAACAAAAACTCAATTCTTTATTGGTGTTGGAAAAATAAAATACCAATGATTGTTCCTGGGATCACTGATGGAGCAGTGGGATATCAGATATGGCAGTTCTCGCAAGACCATGATTTCAAAATTGACATTCTGAAAGATGAACAACTTTTGTCTGATTTAGTTTGGAATGCAAAAAAATCTGGAGCATTAATTATCGGTGGTGGAATTTCAAAACATCATGTGATCTGGTGGAATCAGTTCAAAGAAGGACTTGACTATGCTATCTACATTTCCACAGCAGTTGAACACGATGGAAGCCTGTCTGGAGCAAGACCTAGGGAAGCAATTAGCTGGGGAAAAATTAAAGAAAAAGCAAAGTTCACGGCAATAGATGCTGATGCAACAATTGTTTTGCCGATAATCTATGCGAGTTTGCTGGAAAGAATTTGATTAAACGAATGGACCACTTATATAATTAAAAACAATTCTTTTATATGAAAAAGGTTTTGATTGTTGGAATCAATGGTTCCCCAAGAAAAAATGGGATGACGGCAAAAGAATTGAAAAGGGTTTTAGACGCAGTAGAAGAACATGGTGGAGAGAGTGTTCTCATCCATCTAACAGATAAAAAAATAAAGCCTTGTATTGGCTGTTATTCCATTGATCATACATCTTGTGTTTATCCATGTAGGCAGAAGGACGACATGCAAGAAATTTACAAGATATTATTGAAAGCGAATGGTATAGTTTTTGCCACACCTGTCTATTGGTTCAATGTTAGCGGATTAATGAAAAATTTTATTGACAGGCTGACTTGCTTGGAATGTTCAGGATTTCTGCTTGAAGGGAAAATTGCGGGATTTATAGCTGCAACAAAAGAAGACGAAGGTGGCAGGTTAATGCCTCTATTAAATATGGCTGGTGTAATGTCGCACATGGGCATGATCATCCCACCTTATTCATTAATTTTTTATCCCGGAATTGAAGAAAATAAAAATTGGGCTGTCGAGGATACAAAATTACTTGGAAAAAATATGGTTATGCTTGCCAAGTTGTTGAAAGATGTTAGAACTGGTCCTGAATTTAATAAAAAATTAAAATATTCGTGGGGTTTAAAATAAACTAATAGATTTCGTTCTTCTTGAACCATAATTTAATTTCTTTTTCCGCTTCTTCCACGCTTCCTGAAGCATGAACAAGGTTTTCTGTTGCTCTTTTTTCCCTATTCGCATTGATAATTGAATCGATCCCTAAATCTCCTCTAATCGTTCCCTTTTCCGCTCTTGAAGGGTCAGTGAATCCTGTTACTTTTCTCACAAGTTGAACAGCATCTTCGCCTTCCAGAATAAATGCAATGACTGGATAAGAAATCAAAAATTTGACCATCCATTCCCTCAATATTAAACCAATCTTCCAAGGATCAATTGTGCCAAAAATTCTTTTTGCTTCTTCTTCTCCAGCGGCATTCAATGTCTTGTGTCCCATTCCAAGAATTTGTTGTTTTGATTTTGGATAATGCTTTTCTGCAAAATTTCTTTTTACTTCCATCATCTTCATCGAAACAATTTTCAAACCAGCCTTTTCATATCTGGAAATAATTTCTCCAACAAGTTTTCTTTTCATTCCATCAGGTTTTACAATGATCAATGTCCTTTCTTTCACTCATTTCACCATTTTATCTAGTTTTTGTTTGATCTGGATAAATACTTCATCCACACTCCTGTTTCCATCGATATCGATTATATTTTCCATCTTTCTGAAAAAATTTATTGCTGGCTCTGTTTGTGCTTTGAAAACTCTAAATCGTTTTCTTATCACTTGTTCCTTGTCGTCATCTCTTGTAACTAATTTTCCACCACATTTATCACAAATATCATCTTGTTTTGGCGGGTTTGTTAGAAGGTTATAGCTCTCACCACAATTAGCACAAACTCTTCTGCTCATCAGTCTTTTAACAAGCAAATCTTCATCAACATTTATGTTAATTACTGCATCTAACTTCAGCCTTGATTTTTTAAGAAAATTATCAATTGCAATTCCTTGGGCTAATGTTCTTGGAAAACCTTCTAAAACAAATCCAAATTTTTTGGCATCTTTTTCTTTTAATCGATCTTCCAAAATTTCTATTGCCAAATCATCTGGAATGAGATTTCCTTTTTCAATATTGTATTTAGCAATCTCTTTTCCAAGTTTTGTATTTTTTTGAAGATGATCTCTAAGGATTGTTCCAAAGTCTATATGAGAAATCATATAGGTCTCAGCAATCTTTGAGGCTTGAGTGCCTTTTCCAGAACCTGGAGGTCCAAATATCAAAAATCTCATACTATCACATTGTTTTAAATTAATTTGTTTCAAGAGATATTTAATGTATCAGCGTCGAGGTAGTTTAGCCTGGCTAGAACGCGGCGCTCATAATTTATATGAGCTTTGATGAAAAGATGAAAATAAGAAACGCCGAAGTCGCGGGTTCAAATCCCGCTCTCGACATTTAAAAAAGTTGAAAACAAAATATTCAGGGGGATGAGCATGATCGAATTAAGCGATGACGAGAAGAAAGTAGTTGAAGCCATGAAGAGCTTGAGAGCTGTTTCTGAAGATAAGATAAAAGATATGGATCAGATTGCTAAAACTGCCATGATCCCGAAGGGAAAAGTTGGAAACATAATGATTGGTTTGTTGAATAAAAAGGTTGTGAAGAGGATAACGAGAGAGAAGGCTTCTGGTTATTATTTGATCGAGTCAGCTTTGGCATAGGTTTAAATTGAAATCAGTTATATTATTCTTTCATGGCCGAAATTGCGTAACCTGGTTAGCGCAAGGGCCTGTGGATTTTTAGCAGAAAGCCCTCGGTCCGGGTTCAAATCCCGGTTTCGGCCTCTTTCTTTAGAAATTCTAAAAATCTTTAAATACGACTAGCAATAATATGTTTAATTGACTCGTGGACGGGGTTGAAGTCCGATCGGTGTCGCTGAATTGGTGATGCAGTTCAGCTGAAAAATGAAAGACTTCTTTTCAGTTCACGATACAGTATATCCTTGAATAACGATCAAGGTAGGTTGATTGATGAAACCTAGAGGTGGAACCGCCAATTCTGGTTGATCCTGCCAGAGGCCAATGCTATCCGAGTTCTATTAAGCCATGCGAGTTGTGAGGTGAAAGACCTCGGCGAACTGCTCCGTAATACGTAGTCAACCTACCCTTAGCTGGGAGATAATCACGGGAAACTGTGGCTAATACCCCATAAGTATTTCTTGCTGGAATGCTGAAATGCTGAAAGCTTCGGCGGCTAAGGATGGGACTGCGGCCTACCAGGTTGTTGTTGGTGTAATGAACCAACAAACCGATAACGGGTACGGGCTATGGAAGTAGGAGCCCGGAGATGGATTCTGAGACATGAATCCAGGTTCTACGGAACGCAGCAGGCGAGAAACCTTTGCAATCGGCTAGCGCCGGACAAGGGGACTCGGAGTGTTCTTGCTTTGCAAGAACTTTTACTTACTGAAAACGGGTAGGTGAATAAGGGCTGGGTAACACGGGTGCCAGCCGCCGCGGTAATACCCGGAGCCCAAGTGTTGGCCACGATTATTGGGTCTAAAGCGCCCGTAGCCGGCTTAATAAGTTCCTGGTGAAATCTCCTAGCAAACTAGGAGGCTTGCTGGGAATACTGTTAGGCTTGAGACCGGGAAAAGGCAGAGGTACTCTTGGGGTAAGAGTGAAATCTTATAATCCTAAGAGGACCACCTGTGGCGAAGGCGTCTGCCTGGAACGGGTCTGACGGTGAGGGACGAAAGCTAGGGGAGCGATTGGGATTAGATACCCCAGTAGTCCTAGCCGTAAACGTTGCCCTCTTGGTGTTGCAAGCTTCTCGGGAGCTTGCAGTGCCGAAGCGTAGGTGTTAAGAGGGCCACCTGGGGAGTATACTCGCAAGGGTGAAACTTAAGGGAATTGGCGGGGGAGCACACAAGGGGTGGGCGTTGCGGTTCAATTGGATTCAACCCCGGACATCTTACCAGGAACGACAGCAGTATGATGGTCAGTCCAAAGGGCTTACCAGACACGCTGAGAGGTGGTGCATGGCCATCGTCAGCTCGTACCGTGAGGCGTGCGCTTAAGTGCGTTAACGAGCGAGACCCACATCCCATGTTGCAACCTTGCTGTTTCAGCAAGGGCACTCATGGGAGACCGCTGGCGATAAGTCAGAGGAAGGGGTGGGCGACGGTAGGTCCGTATGCCCCGAATTTCCTGGGCTACACGCGACGCACAATGCGTGCCACAATGGGATGCAACTCCGAAAGGAGAAGCTAACCCCCTAAAAGCACGCCCAGTTCTGATCGAGGGCTGTAACTCGCCCTCGTGCAGCCGGAATCCCTAGTAGGCGAACGTCATCAAATCTGTGAACTGCATAATGAAATGCATGCACCACTCTTATCAAAAGATGAAGAGTAAAAAAATTTTGAATCAGTTTGCAGATGTGAAATCGTTCGCCGAATACGTCCCTGCTCCTTGCACACACCGCCCGTCAAGCCAACCGAGTGGATTTTCATCGAGGCTTTGTCTTAATGGCAAAATCGAGTTGGAGTTCTGCGAGGGGGGCTAAGTCGCCACTTCAAGAGTTGTGCGAGTTTAAAATGATAAAATGGCTTGACTCTGAGTTGTGATGAGTCGGAGGTGAGTTGATTAAACATCAGCTCTTGGAGCGATAAACAAGGTAGCCGTACGGGAACGTGCGGCTGGATCACCTCCTAATTATAGTGATCTAGTGTGTAAGAGCGAGTTCCACCTTAGGCATCAAATTTCAACCTGCCTGAAAATTTCTAAAAGTTTAAATTTAGAGCTAGTGTAAACTATATAGCACGGGCCAGTAGATCAATCTGGTTAGATCGTCTGCTTTGCAAGCAGAAGGCTCAGGGTTCAAATCCCTGCTGGTCCACAATTTTTATTTATCAAACATCTTGGTAATTATGAAAAACCAAACATCAAATGATTATAAAGAAGAAACAAAAAAGGTTTATGAAAAATTTACTTTGAAGTTTGCGGAAAAATTTGCAGAATATCTTCCTAAATACTTGCTGATGGAAATTGAAGAGTTTGCAAAAAAGATTCCTGGGGGAGGTAAAATTCTAGATATCGGAAGTGGTTCAGGTGATCATGCTCTATTCTTGAAAAATAAAGGTTTTGATGTTTTTTGTATTGACATATCTCCAGAGATGATAGAGCTGTGCAAAGAAAAGGGATTAAAGGCAAAAGTTATGGATTTAGAAAAGTTGCAATTTCAACCAAAATCATTTGATGCGGTTTGGGCTTACACATCTTTACTGCATATTCCCAAATCAAATTTAAATTCAGTTCTAAAGAAAATAAAAGAAACTTTAAAACCAAATGGAATATTTTTCATTGGTATGAAGAAAGGTGCGGGAGAAGGATTTGTGAGCGAAAATAAATATCCTGGTGTAAAACGCTGGTTCTCTTTGTTTTCAGATGAAGAATTGAGAGATTTCTTAGAAGTTTATTTTATTATTGACTCTTATTCTGAGACAAAAGTAGATGATGATCATGTATTTTTGAATTACTTATGCAGATCTGAAGATTAGATTCGGAAAGAAAGAATCGAAAAACTCTTTACCTTGTAACTACATTAGAGAATTGGTGAAAACCATAGCAGAAGTCTGCGTGACTTGTAACCAAGAATTTGAGAATAGACAAGAATTAGAGCGTCATTACGAAACAGCACATCCCTATTTCAGAAGAAAATTAAAATTGTGACGTTTCTTTGAGACAATTGACGAGTGATTTCTGTAGTAGTTTCTTTCCTTTTTTTAATTTTCATTTAACTTTTACTTTCCAGTATTTTATCTGCCCGAGCATGAAGCCCAATCCCATAAGCAGATAGATAAAAATGAGACTATATCCAGTCAGAAAGAATCCTGTGTCTATAAGGCTTTGATCGCCACTCAACCTGAGAATGAAACCTATGACAAATATAATAAGTGGAAATAAAATAATTTTCAAAACAAATTTTTCTACTTTAAATTTTTTTAGAAGACCTCTGAGCAAAATTAGAGATACAGAAAAAACTAAAAATTCGATAAAAACTTGAAAAATAAAGATGTTTTGCATTTACTTACCCTTCCAAACCTCTTTACAATTCTCACACAGCTTATGGAGGTAAAGAGTCCCCTGCCTCCAGATCTCATATGTTTTTACATGTTCTGAACAGAAACCTTGCAAGCAACGATCACAAACCTTTGAGCATTTAACACAAGTTTCTTTTGCACAAATTTTGCATGGACCGAGCTTTTGCTCAGTAAAGACATTTAAACCACATGATTCGCATCGTTCTTGCATATATTTTTGATAGACAGTAAAGTATTTAAACCTATATACTATAAAATATAATTAAAATAATATATTTTAAAATAAATAAAACAATATAAAATATATTCTAGAATATATAAGTTAGGCAAAGTTATTTAAGTGAGAAGCGCACAATAGTATTGTTAACCGGTGTCGCTATGCAGACCTAAAAGCTGCAATGGTTCTTTTCTGTTTAGCGATGAGCGTGTCCTGATTTCTGACTTATGATGAAAGTGGACACCTTGCGAGCTTTGTGACACGGTTTTTTGATGCAAATCCTTATCTGCTGTATAAGGGTTGAAGAGTGTAGGTCTGTGATTAATACTGACAGCGTCTGAAAAAAGATGAAGAACGAACTGTCTATATGAGACCATAAAGATGACACTACCATAGGATCAAACTGGTTAAAGAGGTCTAGCAATAGTACTCCAATTGGTGAATGGCTTGGTTCTAGACACTGAAGAAGGACGTGGTAAGCTACGAAAAGCTCAGGTTAGGCGCAAGCAGCCTTCGACCCTGAGATTTCTTAATGAGACTCTTAACCTTCGGGTTATTCCGAAAGGAAAAGGAACCTGCTCAAGTGAAGCATCTTATTAAGCAGAGGAAGAGAAAACAATCGCGATGCCCTTAGTAACGGCGAGTGAAGAGGGTACAGAGTAAACCGAATTGATTAGTGATGAATTAATCAAGATGTGGCGTTGTAGGACTTGGGTCTTTCCTAGTTTGTCGACTCGAAGTTCGCTGGAATGCGGCACGCAAAAAGGTGATAGTCCCGTAGATGAAGACAAAAAGGAAAATGCCAAGTCTCCTAAGTATGGCTCCTTGAATATGGAGTCAGAATCTGCCGGGCATTAACCGGTAACTCTAAACATGTCTAGAGACCGATAGCGTATTATGTATGGTGACAGAACGCTGAAAAGTACCGCGAAAGCGGGGTGAAAAGAGTCTGAAACCAAGTTGGGGATAGTCAGGCATGGCTCGAAAGGTGCTGCTCTGAAGGAGAATGTTGTAAAGCATTGGTACGAAGAGCAGTTTACAGGGTCATGTCATCCGTTCCGAAAAACGGGGCAGGGAGTTTATCTCAGTAGTGGGGTTAACTTACTTTAGTAAGGTAGCCATAGCGAAAGCGATATGTCCGCAACTGCTTTTTGCAGTCAGGGACACTGTCTGAAAGGGCAGGAAATTACTGGGATAAGACCCGAAGCCGGTCGATCTAACTCTGGGCAAGGTGAAGTCTCTCGAAAGAGGGATGGAGGCCTGTTACCGATGGTGAGACCCAATCCCTCGGGTGATCTGGAGTTAGGGGTGAAAAGCCTAACGAGACCGGTGATAGCTGGTTCCTCCCGAAATGTATCTAAGTACAGCCTGGCCAGAGGCTAGCAAGGGGGTAGAGTTACCGATTGAGTGGTCAAGGACCGAAAGGTTCAGCTATTCTGTCAAACTCAGAATCCTTTGCTGCCATAGAAGGCCGGAGTGAGGATGTTGGGTTAAGCTCGACATTCGAGAAGGAAACAACCTAGACCAAGGTTAAGGTCCCTAAATGCTAACTAAAAGTGGAAGGGAGTTCAAACCCTCAGACAGTGGGGCTGTAGGCTCAGAAGCAGCCATCAGTCAAAAAGTGCGTAATAGCTTACCCACCGAGGATTTGGGCCCTGAAAATGGAAGGGACTAAGTTGGCTACCGATACCTTGGACTTCGAAAGAAGGGATAGGGAGGCATGCTGTTTGGGTAGAAGTTGCTGAGTAATCAGCAATGGACCGTGCAGCATAGAAGATCCTGCCATTAGTAGCAACATAGCTGGACGAGAATTCCAGTCGCCTAAACCCTCAGGGTTTGCCAGCAATGTTCGTCATCTGGCGGTTAGTCGGTCCTAAGGGTGTCCTTAATCGGAACACTCAAAAGGGAAATCGGTTAATATTCCGATACTGTGGAGATACGTGCGGTAACGCAAGGCAAACTTCTGACACTTCTGGATAGGTTAACACAAGTTAACTGTCGAAACCGTTCGAGTCTCGTAATGAGGAGAAGATGGTGAAGATAGGAATAGCTCGGTGTATGCTGAGTTTAACTGATTCCTGGAGTCCGTGAAAAGGGAGTTTGTAAGAATTCCCCATATCCGTACCGAGAACCGACACAGGTAGGGTCGCTGAGAAGGCGAAGGTGTTTTGGGAGAATCCAGTCTAGGGAAATCGGCAAATTAGCTGCGTACGTTCGCTAGAAGCAGTGCCTGTTCTTTCGTAAGGGAGAGCAGGTCGCAGTGACAAGAGGGGAGTGACTGTTTAACAAAAACGATGCAGACTGCTAGTCTGAAAAGATGTGTACAGTCTGTGATGCCTGCCCAGTACCGGTGTGTGAAAACCTGGTTCAACAGGTAGAAGCCCCGGTAAACGGCGGCGGTAACTCTGACCGTCGTAAAGTAGCGTAATCCCTTGCCGTTTTATTGACGGCCTGTCTGAATGGCTTAACAACTTCCCTGCTGTCCCAGGCTGGAACCCAGTGAACTTGCTATTCTGGTGAATAGGCCAGAGACCTCTAGTGGGAAACGAAGACCCCGTAGAGCTTTACTGCAGTCTGATGTTGTAGTAAAGTTTTGATTGCATAGAGTAGGTAGGACTCGTCATTAGGCTTAGCCTTTGGGCGATACCGAGAGGAAAGTGTAACACTACCTTCTCAAAACTTTATTGCTTACTCGAAAGAGAACAGCATCAGATGGGCAGTTCGGCTGGGGCGGTACACTCTCGACAAGAAATCGAGAGTGCCCAAAGATCAGCTCATCCGGCTTAGAAACCCGGAGTAGAGTGCAAGCGCAAAAGCTGGTCTGACTGGATTCTGCAAAGCAAGGAATCCAGCTGCGAAAGCATGGGCTAGCGATAGATCGTAAACCCTTAATGGGTGACGATCGTATCAGAAAAGCTACCTCGGGGATAATGGGCCCGTGGCCGGTGAAAGCCCACAGTGGTTTTCATTCCCACAAAAATTTCGATAGCGTGAATTTATTGACGCTGAACTATCGGGTATATTGACCCGGCGCGTTGGTGCGTCGCTGTCGGCTCCCCCCCTCCTGGCTGTGCAGCAGCAGCCAAGGGTACAGGTGCCCACTGGTTAAAGGGGGACGCTAGCTGGGTTCAGAACGTCGTGAGACAGTTCGGTCGCTATCTACTAGAGGTGCTGGTTGTCTGACCGGAAGGATGGATAAGTACGAAAGGAACACCCATCCGTGGCCTCTGGTCTACCGGTTGTTAGTGCATCGCCGGGCAGCTAAGCCATGGCAGATAAGAGCTGAAGGCATCTAAGCTCGAACCTGTCCGGAAAAATAGACAGCCGCTCACCCTGCTGGTAGGCAACTATCGGTAGCGTGACGAAGACTCTTGTAGACGACAAGTTTGATGGGAGAGAGGTGTAAGGCTCAAGAATTCGTTCGAGAGTTTCAGCCTGCTCTTCCCAATCGTCTGAGATTGCTAGACTTTAATCAAAAGTTTGATCTGGAAAGGTAGTGCATAAACTTCCTTTTTCATTGGACCTCCTTAGAGAAAGGATTAATTGGGTGAATAAAATGCAAGAAGAAATTGAAAAACTTGAGCTTTTGAAGCTCGGTGGAGAAAAAAGAGAATTTAAGGTAGCCGCATCTTTAGAAAAGAAAGCAAAGGTTATAAAAACAAAAAAGAAAATTCCAAATAGCATGAAAAAAGATTTGTTACAATACTACAAGTTCAAAGTTGAAAGCAACTAAGATGATTTGAAATGAAATTTTGTCCAAAATGCAACAAAACACATGGAAATAAAGAAAAGAAATGCCCTGAATGTGGTACCAATTTAGTTAGCGTTAGCTATTGATTCCTAAAATCTATCTTATCAACAAGAAAATCAAATGAATTACAGCAATAATTATCAGGATAACTCCAACCCATTTTGCGAATTTCGAAACTACAATTAAAACTCCTCCGAGAATCAAAAGCAATATTGGATTAACTTCAACTAGAAAATTATAAAATCCTTTCAATACGTCAGGAATTTGGGGAGTTGTAGGTTTTGTTGTAGTTGTTTCATTGGTTGTTTGTGCAAAAACTAATCCTGGAACTAATAAAAGAACTAATGCAACAAACAAAATTTTTTTCATTTCAGCGCCTTCAAAGTTTTCATATCCATCACAGTATAATAATCAATATCTTCTCCTGATTTAATTTCTCCTTTTCGTTCTTCTGGTATATCCAATTCAAAAACAGAATAATCTTCAAGATTCATAATCTGCGCAACATTTCCTTGGATTGACAAAACTTGTCCTTTCTTTTTCTCAACAATTGGGACATCAATGGTTTCATCAGCTGTTTTTATAATTGATCTGTTCCTTCCATCAAGCAAACCAACAGCATCGAGTCTGACTTTTGAATGTCCATGTTTTCCCGATGATGAGACTGTAACTCTAGTTACTCGGCATGGATCATTATCAATCAACACAAATCCATTTGGTTTCAAATCTTTTATCGAAGCATTAGTTTTCAAAAAATCATCTCACAGCCATTTTTATATCTTCACGTTTTATCGTAACCCTTTTTGCATGATGTGAAGCAGCAACTGCATCGATTGCAATTTTGTTTGAAATTTCTAACAAAGTTGTTCGCAATTCTTCAGCAGCAGATTCAGAAACACGATCTGCCCCAATTTCTTCTCCTGCTTTTTTTAGAATTTTTTCAACTGGAAGCAGAGGAAATTCTTTGACCATACAAATAATAGAGCTTTATGAATAAAAATATTTGATTTTTCAAAATGGAAGGAAAATAAACAAAATATAGAAACCTACTAACAATATGCCGAATTCCATAAGAAAACTTTGCCAGTCAAATTTTGGTTTTGTAACCCATCTGCACGAAAGACCATAAAGAGCTGGATAGAATAACAGAACAAACAAGATTTTTTGGTTGATAAGAAAGATGAGAAAAATCGATGCAAAAACCATGTTTATGAAAAGAAACAGTTTTGTTTCTGTTGGTTTGAGAATTTCGTATATATTTTTTGGAGGTTCACGCTGAGTCCTGATTCCTTCTATCATTTTTTCAAGTTCAGACTTCTTGGGTTTCATGTAAGTGTAGTTTGGGGTCTCTTCCCGTTTGGCTAAATCCAATCTTGTGGCACAATTAGAACAAACTACATTATTCGATGGATTCATTCTTCCACACAGAGGACATCGAATAAGTTTTACCAATTAAAATCACTATTTTTATTTTGTTTAATATTATAATTAAGGGGAAAAACAAAGCTTTAAATATTTAACGGTGTAGATTTTAAGAAGGTTTACCCTAAATCTTGATGTTCACTAAAGAGTGATAAAATGGCAAAAGGAACAAAAGGTGGCCCAAGAGGCATGGCAAGATGTCCAGAATGCGGAAGCACTAATCTTATTGAAGATGCTGCAAGAGGAGAAATGTATTGCAGAGATTGCGGGAATGTTTTGAAGCAAAATATCATTGATACAGGACAGGAATGGAGAGCTTTTGATTCAGAGCAAATGAGTAAAAGAGCGAGAGGTGGAGCACCATTAACTTTCACTAAGCACGACAAAGGATTGACAACTGAAATTGGTAAAGGGCTTGGTGAGTTGTATAAAGTCCCAGCAAAGAAAAGAGCCCAATACTATAGATTGACTAAATGGCACAAGAGATTGATTAAATCAAAAGACAGAAACTTGTCTTTTGCTCTATCTGAATTGCAAAGAATAGTTTCATTTTTGAACTTGCCGAGAACAATCCATGAAAGAATTGCAAGATATTATGAGGAAGCTGTTAATAAAGGATTGGTAAGAGGAAGATCAATTGAATCTGTTATTGCTGCGTTGACTTATGCTGTCTCTAGAGAATTTGGAAGTCCAAGAACGCTTGATGAAATATCAGAAGCATCTGGTGTTGAGAAAAGAGAAATTGGAAGGACATACAGATACATTGCAAGAGAATTGGGAATCAGAATTTTACCTGCAGATCCTATGACATTTGTTCCAAGATTTTGTTCAATGCTTGGTTTGTCTGACAAAGTTCAAGCAAAGGCTGCAGATATTTTGAGAAAAGCCAAAAAACATGATATTACATCTGGTAAAGGACCCACAGGAGTTGCTGCAGCTGCAATCTATGTTGCATGCGTTCTTGCTGGTGAAAAAAGAACGCAAAGAGAAGTTGCTGACATTGTTGGTGTAACAGAAGTAACAATCAGAAACAGATACAAAGAATTGATTGAAAAACTTGGAATAGAAGATGAAGTTGAGAAGAGAGCTAAAGAGGACTAAGATAAATTTTTTCATTCAATTGTTTCATAATTTCAAAAACTTGACATTTATTTTGCTATCGTTTAAATCAATCAATGCACATTCTCCGGTTCTTCCATAACCGGGATTGACGACTAGTGTTTTCCCGATTTTTTCTATTCCCTGATTTTCATGCATATGTCCGAATATATGCAATAATGGTTGATATTTTCTGTCAATTTGAGAGTAAGTTTGCAGACCTGCATGCTTTTTATATAATGGTGATTTTTTATTTCCAATCAAATCCAGTTTTCCGAATGGCGGATAATGTGTCACAAAAATAAATTTACCAGGATTTTTTTTAAAAATAGAATTTATCTCTTTTCGGGTTCTGTTATATCGTTCCTTTCTTTCAAGGTAATCTTCTTTATTTTCTTTCAAAATTTTTTGATTCAAATAAATTGTAGGATCAACATAGCCGCCATGGCCAACTATATTCAAATTTTTTATTTTGATCATTCTTTTGTGAATGAAAATTAAATTTTGAAATTTTTTGACGAAAACTTCATAGCTAGGTGTTTTAATTCTGAACTTTCTATATTTTGGTCTTTTACCTTTCATCTCGTAAAGATCTCCATTACCAAAAATTAAGTAAACAGGAATATCAAATGAATTGAAGAATTTTAAAATTTTTATTGCAGAACTGAAACATTTTCTAAGAAGTTTATTTGCTTTTTTAATTCCTACTACTTCATACCATCGTCTTTTCATCCAGTGCCTAAATATTAGATTAGTCATTTCTAAATCTTCTCCTAAATCACCAAGACAAATAATAAAATCTATTTTTTCCTCTTCAACAAAATTTTTCAGATTTCGAGGGATTTTACCGTGAAAATCCCCAATTGCAAGAAATCTCATTATTTCTCATCGCTAATTTCTTTCTCTTTCAGCAATCTTGCTAAATCTCTTATCAGTTTTCTCACATATTCTCTAGCATCATAAACATCTTTATCAGCTATTTCAGTAATTTTATTTTGCGCAGCAAGTTTTTTCATTTCATCAATTCTTTTCCAAATATCCCAATAATACCCTTCAACTTGCTTCGTATCAATGAATTCTTTTTTGAAAACCAGTGGCAAATCTTCATCTTTCTGAGGAACTTTGTTCAATGTTTTCAAAGCAGTTATTGCTGCTTTGTGCAAAACTTCATGCGTTCTTTCAAGAATTTTTTCTTTTTTTCTAATTTCTAGAGCATTCAACAATGAAAACATTTTATCAACAAACTTTTCCGCTTTAGCAATCCATTCATCAACAAAAGCACCAGTCACATCCATGATCTCTTTGTGTTCGATTTTTTTTCTTATCTCAATTATTTCTTTCAACCACTCGGCATATTCCGGTTCAAGAATTCCTGGATCCACTAAAAATTTCTTTACATCATCATATGCTTTGTTTGGAACTGGCGGTGATAATCCCATAAACATTAGGACTGCTTGAGTTGTGTTTAGTATTGCATAATAGCAATCTTCTGCGAGCATTAACAACTTGACTGTTTTTGCTCTCATCAATTTTTTTGGAGCTCCTTCCATATAATTTTCAATTGCCTCTCGTGTTGCTGGAATTCTTCCCATTTCCAAAAGTTTTTTAATAGGTTCAAAAAATCCTGTGTCATAAATCGCGACACCTTCTTTAATAAAATTGTAAATTATTGGGTGAGCAACTCTTGCGTAATCCCAAAATTCTGTCAAAGTGTATGAAGGTTGAATTGAAAGCAAAGTAATTTTTTCTTCTTTTCCATCAGGACCTTTAATTGTTGTTTGCGCCTCAGGAATTTCTTCTGCAATTTTTTCCAAGTCCATATCTATTTTATCGTGCAATTCTGGACTAATTTGATAACTTGTGTCATCGATAATCACAAAAACATCAATGTCAGATGTTGACCTGAATTCTTGTCTTGCTACAGAGCCCATCATGACGATTGCTTTTATGTATTTTCCATATTTTTTCAAAACTTCTTTTGAAAATTTTTCCACGATTTCTAGTCTCTTATCTTTGGTTTCTTTTTTTTCTTCTTTTTCCATAGAACTCACTCTTCAATTTCGGGAAACTCTTCTCCAAGAATATTTTTTGGAAGAAGTTTCTTAAATCTATCTATCATCTCTTTTGCTAGGACTAAAGCTTTTTCCAAGTGTTGAGTTGTTACTTCTTTGATTTCTTTATGATCTATGTCTTTCCACAATTGATCGAGTTCTTTGAACTTATCAATGTAAATTCTTTCCAATTTTTTCTCTTTAACAAGTTTTTCTATGTAATCAGGAGCTGCTCTGTAATCAGGAGTAGCTTTATAAAAATACATTACAACAGATTGAACTATGTCAAGCATCGTATATCTCAACTCAAAAATCATTGATTTTATATCAATTTTAATTTTTTTCAATCTAGCTTCTGCAGCTCTTGCTTTCAAAGCAATTGTCTCTTCTGATGGAGGCAATAAGCCCATCTGCAGCATTCTTTGGATCGGTTTTATGAATCCAGAATCATAAACTGGCAAGCCATATCTCAAATAATTGACCAATTCAGGTGAGCCCATTTTAACCCATTGCCAAAATTCTGTCAATAAAGTGGTTTGAATATGAATATCTTTCAACTCATGAGCAATCAAATATAATTGTGTATTAACCTTTTCCAAATCCTCGGATGTTTTAGTTGCTGTGTCATCCAAAATAACCCAAATGTCTGCATCACTGCCCTTAACCATCGTTCCTCTTGCTGCGGAGCCAAAAATCAGAACTGATTTGATTATATCACCATATTGCTTTCTTGCCAGATTTGTAAACTGCACTATTTTTGCATACAATTCCTTAGAAGGTCCTTTCATGACTTTTGCTTCTTGTTCTTCCCTTTTAGCCAAATGAACTTCCTCCAATTCTTTTTCCAACTTTTCTATTGTCATAAATATCCATTACTTCCTTTTGTATATATAACTTACTACTACTTGATAGTGGTTACCTGTATTTTTCCTTTTTCCACTCTTCTGCTTTTCCTTTCTCAACAGCCGCTCTTCCCAAGATGCCATGCTCCTCTTCAGGAACTTGTAACAAACCTTTCAGTGGTTCATCAGAATATTCGCGAATAATGGCTTGTTGTCTTTCAATAGAAGCTAACTGCCCAAAGTCTACTCCATAAAACTGCTTATACTTTTCCGGATGTTTTTTAATGTCAAACGGATCAGTTTCTTTTTCAAGAAAAGCTACAATGATTTTAATAGCTTCAATGCTCTGCCTAACTTCCTCAGGTCCTCCTCTTTCAAAAACAAGCCAATATTTCATATTGCCATCTTTTCCAAATCCTTTCTTTCTAAGTTTGTAATAAATGTAGTAAAGATACCACATCTGCTCTGAACCAATTGGGATGTGAATGTGGGCAGGCATTATTGGTGACGGATAGCCTGTGTGAATAACTCGAACTAATTTACCAGCGTCTTCAGGCAACAAATCTACAACAATATCTGGATTGATATTTCCAGCAATCATATGCTCAAGATCTATGGCAAGTCCCATGTAAGGAAATTCCTGATTGACTTCTTTCACAAGATAATACATTTGCAGCGGGTTTGGCATTCTCGTCCATTCTTCTATTCCAGTTCCACTCATTGGTGTTTCTAAAATAAAAGGCATCTTTTTTTCTTTGATAATTTTTTTGAAATCCATATTTTCATAACGCGATCCACCACCAGGTGCTTTTTCAGGAAAGAAGTGTCCCCAAATATATCGTGCAGAAACTGCTGGTACCCACAATCGAAAATCATTATAAAATCTAGAATTCTCAACAACCAATTCATCAGGATTAATTCCTCTGTTTATCAACCATTCTCTTGGTTCTTTATTGTCAAGTTTTGCAAAATATTTTATTGTTATATCAATGATCTTTTTCCAAAGAGGATCACCTCTTAGCTCCATCCATTTTGCAACAACAAAATATGCAAATCTTTCAGTTCCATATTCCTGATCATTTGAAGAAACATATTCAACAAGTCCTTCACGAATGGCTTCTTCAGTAATTTTTTCCTCCTCCTCAGAAGTTATATCTGCCTGTGTTTTGAGTTTGTCAAAACGTAATTTTTCGTATTTCCTTGAAAAAATGGAAGAAACAGTAGCCGAGAGATGAGGCAAACCTAGTTGCTCTATATATTTCTGATAATTTTCAACAAGCCAGTCCATCAATTCTTTTACATATTCTTCATCACTTTTGAGCCAATCTCTCATCGGTCTTCCCCAAATATCAACAAGTCTCGTTGGCTGCAGATCTTTTCCTAAAAGCAAGAAAGAAGTTGATTCTGAAGAATGCAATAGAACATATTCAGCCTCAATGTTTGCTGCTCCTTGTAAAATTCTAAACACTCTTTCGTGAGCTCTTCTGTAATCATCTTCAATAGATTCATCAAGATATGGAAATTCTCCACCAAATGAAGCAGACTCCGAATGAAAACCATATGACAATCCTAATTGTTCTCTAACTCTTTTCATGCTCTCTACGAGGCCAGGCTCCATGAATTCCGCTATCGATTCCAAGTCAATCTGGGCAAAAGTAACGCCCTGCATGATAGGAAATCCGCTGACTTTTCTTGCTATGCCAGCATATTGAATCGCCCCTTCTCTTTCTTGTGTCTGCTTAGCAATTGAAAAAATTCCGGATGAAATTCCTACGATATATGGCATGCTAATCAGCCAATCCTGGAACTCCGAATGCTGCTTTAAACCAATTTCCTATTGCCATGAAAGTTCTCCCTGTTTCAGGTTGATAAGTTTTCGTCATTCTTTCGTACATTATAGCTTCATATGGCCCATAAGATCTGAAGAAAGTTAAATCTAATCCAAAGAACCCAAAGAATTTTGCAATTACACTTCTAACCTTCTGGAATCCTGTTACAGTTGCTTCATACCTTTTCTTCAATTTTTCCGTCTCTTCCTTCATCTTCTCGGTTTCCTTCTTCTGTTCTTCTTCAGTCTTCCATTTCTCTGCCTCAATTATTTCTTCAATAGATTCTTTTGGAATTTCTTTACCTTCATGCTCAACCACACCTGCTTCACCCAGCATCGAAGAAATATAATAATCCAATTGCTTATCTCTAGCGATTATTTCCAAACACCTAACAAGAATTATATTTTGGCTCTCGGTGAAGCCTTTCATATTCTCTATCCACAAATCTTCCACTTCTTCACCATTTGGCAATCTTATTACAGTTCTGTCCATTGGGATTTCGAGAAAAGTGAAATAAGGGCTGAATGGCCAGGTCTCACCAGCTCCAACTCCTCCTATTATTTCTCTTCTCAATCCTGTGATTGATCTCCTGTAATTTACTAAAAGCATTTCTCTTGCATCAAAAAAATCTAATGGATTGAAAATAACTCCATATTGGGCTTCAACTTTTTTTGCTAATCTTCTAACAACATTATCGATAGAAGGTTCAACTGGTAAAGATTCAATTTCTTTTGCCTCTTTACCAAGGAAATATTTGTCCATCAAACTTGGATCATCTTTCACTTTTTTCTTAATATATTCGATTTCGTCTTTTCTAAATCCTACTTCTTCCAATGGAACTGTGGCCATAAACTCTCTAGTAACCTTGTATTTTTCGCTTGGGGCAAACGGTCTCCACGCCCATAAAGTAACATGGTCCATTGAGATTGCTTGAGCGCCAGGATTCCACATAGCAAGGCTTTGAAGTGCTTTCGGATTTGATGCCATTTCATTAATTGCCTTGTGCCTTGCAATGATAGGCCTCAACATATTCTTGTATTCTTTTACAGATCTTTTTCTTGCTTGAACAAGTCCAACTAGTCTTTTATATCTCTGCTCAACAGTCGGTCTGAACAACCTATCTTTCCATTCTACATAGAGTCGATTTTTAGTTGCGAGTATTACTCCTTCTGCTTCAGACACATTATACTTAACATGTATTTTTGTTGGATCAATATCCTCATCTGTCAATTTCATGAATTCTGCAATTACAGTTGGCCATCTTGTCACAATTGAACGAAGTGCTATTGGCGTATTAGGCAAGTCAGTATGAGAATCAACTTCATCGACAAAAATTGCACGAAGTGATTGATCTCCTCTTTTCACAAGTTCTTCTCCCTCTTTCTTCTTCTCTTTCAACATTTCCTTTCCTTTGTCAATCATCGTGAAATAATCTATGAACTCTTGATATTTTCTTTTATCATGATCAACAAGTTCCAAATCAGAAACTGCTGTTGCAATACTGGCTAATCCTTGCTTTATCTGAGCTTCCAGCTGAGCTTTCTGCTGGATTGTCAACTGATAATATTGCTGGAAGACAGGAGATACTTCAATTGCTTCTTCTATTTTATGTCTGTCAAAGCCTATCTTTGGCAAATGAAAAACAATACCATAGAATACACCACTGCATTTTCCAACTTTTGTTGTAAAGTCAAGCAATTCAGAAGCTTCTAGAGGCCTTGCATTTACTCCTTCACCTGGCTTCATTGCCCCCTCTCTTATATCTGCAGCAGCTGGTGCTGGCGCTTCTGGATATTGAATTGGCATATATTATTTAATTTATGATTTTTTTATCTTATAGTTGCATTAGATAGATTCCTAGCGCAATAAGGAATATGCTTATGATTATGCCAGATCTTGCAATGCTTCCTGGAACATATCTCAAAGATAAGTTTACAAAAACTAAAGAAAAAACTCCTATTATAAGACTAATGGCTCCTGCTATCTTAGCTAAAACCATGTTCTCATTTTAATAATTGTATTCCCAAGTCTATAAGAATTGGGCCTCCTATTAATTCGATGATGAATGTTGGATAATCCTTCACACCCCAGGCTGCATAAATCATTATTAGCCCAAAAGTGAGTATTGTGAATCCTAATAGTTTTAACATACAAGTTAGATGAACAAAAAAGTTAATATCTTTTTAGCTTTCATTTACAATAGATAATTTAGTGATGATATGCCCGTTTTTGCAAGAACCAAGCTTCAGATTTGGGATGATTGCCTCTTTCCTGGAGTTCCATTCATGAATTTTAGGTATACTGGACCGAATCCTCAGAACATCTACAAAAAAATTAAGGATTTGTTGATAGTTGTATGGAAAGTAGATTTGAGTGAGGTGCAAGAAAAAGAGTTCGGATGGGATAGAGAAAGTGCAACTGAGAAGTTTAACGTGAAGCTCGAAGTTACAAAAGATTTGGACAGTTTCAGTTATGAATGGATTGAGGTTGAATTAAATGGAACAGCAAGGCATAGCAGGCAATTTGGAAAAGAGGGGGATGCAACAATAAGGATAACTGGAGCCCTTAGAACAGAATATCCGCAAGAGACTCTTTGGCAGAGGAGTTTGTTCTATGAAATGTTCAGAGCTTTTTATCACAAAGTGGTTTATGAGGATACAAGAAAGAAATATCTGCAGGGTTGTAGAGACCATTTAAATACCTTCCAAGAAGAGATAAAATCTTTTCTTAACCTATTACAAAAATCTAGTTAGTGAGTGAATGGCAGTTTGGGTTTTAGAAGATGATTGTTTAGCTCCTAGTGCGAGGCTAATAGTTAATTATGTAGGGCCGAATCCATTCAGAGTTTATAAAAAGACTAGAGCATTGCTCAGAGAAATATTTGAAGTCGAATCAAAAGATTTGTGGGAAAGAGATTTTAGGTGGGATGAATCTGGCGATCCTAGAGGTTTTTATGCAAGGATTTATGTTGACAAGGGAATGGATGATAAAAGTGGTGTCTTTTGTGAAGTTATTCTTGAAGGCAAGCAGCCATCCGATCCAGCTAAAGAGGGAAAACTCAAGATTACAATAAACGCAAGACTTGTGACCAGATGGAATTTGGATACTGCATTCAAGCAGTTACCATTTTATAGAGGGTTCATTTGGATTTACATGAAAACATTGTACAGAGATGTGAGAAGGGGTTATCTATTAAGATGCAACAGAATGTTGGAAGAATTGTGGACTGAATTTAGAAAATTCTTAAATATGCCAAGACCTTAATTCATTATTAGATTGAATGGCTTTTGAAAGATTCAAATCAATTTTCCGAAGAAAAAAAACTGAAGATATCGGATTGCCTAACATTTTAGAACCTATAGCTCCTCCAATTCCAAGAACACCTGGAATGACAATGGAATCAGCAACAACAGATAATATGAAAGCAAAAATGGATTTGTTGGTTACACAGGTGGAAGCGTTAAATGTCAGATATGAAACTTTGAATGAGAGGTTACAGAACATAGAGAGAATGGTACAAGAAATTTACATGATTGCTAAAAGAAGGTAATTCTTTTATAAGTTTTGCATACTCATCTTAATTCATGATTATAGGATTAGTTGGAAAGCCTTCGTCTGGAAAATCAAGTTTCTTCAAAGCAGCCACATTAATAGATGTGAAAATTTCTAGCGTTCCATTTACAACAATAAAACCAAATGTAGGGATTGGTTATTTAATTATCGATTGCATTGATAAGGAGTTTGGAATTCAATGTAAACCTAATCATGGATATTGCAAAAATGGAAAAAGATTTGTTCCGGTGAGACTTGTTGATGTTGCTGGATTGGTTCCAGGTGCTCATGAAGGAAGAGGATTAGGAAACCAATTTCTTGATGATTTACGACAAGCATCTGTTCTCATCCATATCGTTGATGTAAGTGGTTTGACTGACGAAGAAGGAAAGGTAACAGAGGGTCATGATCCAAATTTTGATATAGATTTTCTTGAAAAGGAAATTGATCTTTGGTTTGCTTCAGTTTTAAAAAAGGCGATAGAAAAACTGGGAAGAAAAGCAACTTCTCATGCAGATGTCGTTAAAATTTTATCAGAACAACTCAGCGGATTGGAAGTTAACAAGCAGAATATAGAAGATGCTTTATCTAAAGCTTCAATAAATGACATTGAAAAATTTGCCAGTGAATTGAGAAAAATATCTAAGCCAATCATAATCGCGGCAAACAAAATTGATTTGGAACAAGCTAAGGGAAACTTTGAAAAAGTAAAAACCAAATATCCCAATGTCATCCCAACATCAGCCGACTCGGAGATTGCTTTGAAAAAGGCTGCTGAAAAAAATTTGGTTGAATACCTTCCTGGCAATAATTTTACTATACAAGATCAATCTAAATTGAGCAGTGCTCAACTTGCAATACTTGACAAAATTAAAGCTGTTATAAATGACTATGGCTCTACAGGAGTCCAACAGTGTTTGAATAAAGCAGCGTTTGAATTGCTGAATTACATTGCAGTTTACCCAGTTGCAGATCATAACAAACTTACTGATAAAGATGGAAATGTTCTTCCTGATGTTTATCTTGTTCCGAAAGGAACCACTGTGAAAGAACTTGCATTTAAAATTCACACTTCAATTGGGGAAAAATTCATTGCTGGCATTGATGCAAGAACAAAGAAAAGATTTGCTGCAGAGTATGCTTTGAAAAATAATGATATTGTTGAAATAGCTCACGCAAAATAAAAAATTTACCAGCCATTATTCTTATTTTATTCTAACTAACATTTAAGCTTTGCAAGTGCGTTCATTTCATGGTTATATAAAACAAAATCCAAAAAATATTTATGAAGCACCTTTTCTTGCTTGTGATCTTTTTTGTATTTTCGGTTCTTATCTTATTACCTCCAGTCAAATCGATTATGAATGTTACAGGAGAAATGGCAGGACCTGCCACTAAAATTTTTGAACAAGCGAAGTTTTCAACGGTCATGATAAAAAATGTTCTTAGTGGAATAGCACAGTTTAAAAAACCTGTAATTGACACATCATCTCAGTCTTTGTTCAGCACGCTGAAAGAAGGAACAGAAGACATGTCTGAAAACCTTGAAATTGAGTATAGCTATGGTTCTGGATTCATCATAACTCCTAACGGATACATAATTACAAACTCTCATGTGATATTAATCGATAATACTTCGTCAACTCTTGCTCTAAAATTTGCGTTAATAAACAAGACTACTGAAATTTTGGAAAAAATAGGTGGAAAGTTAACTTGCAGTGACTATAGGGATCAAACAACTTGCGAATCCAAAAATTGCATATGGAAAACAGTGTCCTTTCTAGGACTGGAATATGAAGCATGTGCTGAAAAGGATTGTAATGTATATGAAAACAAGACAACTTGTGAAAAAGATAAAAATTGTGTATGGACAGATATTTTGACTGAATGCTCTAATAAATATTGCAGTGATTTCAAAAATGAAAACGACTGCAAGAATAGCAAATATCAAAAGTGTAAGTGGTCAAATGGTTATTGCTTTACTGATTACTCGACAACTAAAAAAGAAATCACTTCTTATGATTTGGAATATTATTTAGCATCTCACTCAACTTTTTATGATGTAGAACTTAAAAGTTTCTCTGTTTATAGTAACGAATTCGCTGCTAAGATTGAAAGAAAGGAAGATCAAGCAGCTGTTATCAAGAAATTTGATATAATGGGACAAATTAACAAAGATAAAATTTATGGACATGATATTGCTCTCCTCAAAGTTGAAGCCACCAATTTGCCAAGTGTGAAGTTTGGAGATTCTAATAAAATAGAAACTGGTGATAGGGTTTATGTTGTTGGGTATCCAGGAGCAGTCACTTTCAATCCCCTCATAAGCAGAAATACAACTCAAGAACCGTCGATTACAGGTGGAATTATAAGTGCTAAAAGAAAGACAACAGATCAAACTGATGCTTTTCAGACTGATGCTGCAATCACTAATGGTAACAGTGGTGGACCAGTGTTTAACGAAAATAATGAAGTGATTGGAATTGCAACTTTTGGATCTGCAGAACCTGGATTGTTTGGAGGAATGGTGCAGGGTTTCAATTTCCTTATACCTATTAATGAAGTAAAAACATTTTTGGCTGATACAGGAGTAAAAAACATCCCGCCTGGAACTTCCGTCATCACACTTCTCTATGACAATATCCTCTATATCTTCATTGTAATTGTGGCAGTAGTTGGTTTAGTTGCCATAGTTATACTAATCAAAAGAAGACATTCAGAAGCCTCGGAATATGCAGAATATGAAAGACTAAAACAAAAATGGGGACAACCACAACCCTAGCAAATAAAATTAAATGGATTTTTCTAGCCACGAAAACTTTGAAGTTTCTTTATAACCCTTCTTTCTGAAGAATTTTCTTTCAACATGATGAGAAGTCTTCACAATTGTAGAGATATAATCAATTTTTTTCTTTTTTGCTATTTTGATCACTTCTCCCTCTAATCCTGATGCAATTCTATGATGCCGAAATTTGGGTAAGACATAGAAATTGTCGATATAAATCCAGGAATGTGACATTATGAATGCTATAACAAAACCTACTATTTTGTTTTTTACTTCTGCGATTAGCAATATGCACTCTTTTTTTGTCAAAAACTCCTTTAGTTCGTTTAAAGTGAAGAATTTTATTCTTTTACTTACTTCGAAAGCGCTTGTTGATCTACCAATTTTGTAAATTATTCGTATATCGCTCTTTTTTACACGCCTAATTTTCACTAAAGAACCCATCCTTCCACTATAAATTAATACAAGATATCCCAAAAAATATAGGTAAAGAGTGTGAAGATTTTGTATTCTCCAGAAATTGAGTCACTACTAAAAAGTAAGAATATCAAAATAGGAGACAAAGTAAAAGTTCTAAAGAGGAAATTTGAGCAAGAAGGAATACTAATGCCTAGAATTGAGCTAGGTGATCCCTCTATACTTGTTCTGAAGCTTCAAAATGGTTATAATATAGGTATAAGATACGACAAAGATGCCCAGATTAAGAAGATAGAGTCTGGAAAGTCAATCAGATTCATACCTGCCAAAGCATTACCAAAGAAGGATTCACAAAAACCAACTGTGTCTATTCTGGGTTGTGGAGGTACTATAGCTTCTAGAATTGAATACAAAACAGGCGCTGTTTATCCCGCATTTTCTCCAGCAGATCTTGTGCTATCTTTCCCTAAACTAAAAGATTTGGCAAATATTCATGGGAGAAAACTTTTTGATTTATGGTCAGAAGATATCACAACTGAACATTGGAAAATAATTACAAATGAAGTTGCAAAGGAGATCAACAAGGAAAAGGTTAATGGAGTAGTACTTATGCATGGCACAGATTTTCTGCATTACACTTCTGCTGCTTTAAGTTTCATGCTTCAGAATCTTCCTGTTCCAGTCGTGGTTACTGGAGCTCAGAGAAGTAGCGATAGAGGCAGCAGTGATAATGAGATAAACTTGCTTTCTTCAGTTTTAACAGCAACTTCAGATATTGCTCAATTAACAGTATGCATGCATGCAAATTCTAGCGATGAGTTTTGTTATGTCCACTCTGGTGTTAAAGTTAGAAAATTGCATACATCAGCAAGAGATGCTTTCAAGAGTGTTAATGTTTTACCCTTTGCAAAAGTTTGGTATCCTAACAGCAAAATTGAGTATCTTCGAAATGATTTTTCAAAAAGATCTTCAGGAGGTGTGAAAGTAGATGATAAAATTAATCCAAACGTAACTTTGGTTTGTACATATCCAGGAATAAAACCAGAATTTATACAAAGTTTGAACAATTATGATGGTGTTGTAATTGCAGCTAGTGGTTTGGGGCACGTTCCCACTGGTTCTCATGGAGATAAATTTGCAAAAAGTTTGATACCAACAATAAGAAGTTTGATTGATAGTGAAATTCCTGTTGTTATCGCTCCACAAACAATTCATGGAAGAATAGATTTGAATGTTTACGATGCTGGAAGGATGTTGAATCAAACTGGTGTTATTGGAAATGGATGCGATTGGACTCCTGAAACAGCTTTAGTGAAATTGATGTGGGTTCTTGGTCATACCAAAGACATGAAGAAAGTTAGAGAAATGATGCTGACAAACATTGCTGGAGAAATTTCTGAAAGAACTGAGGTTGAAACTCATGACTGAAAAAGAGTTAAATTATAAAAAACTTGGATTGAAAGTTGGCTTGGAAGTGCATCAACAGCTTGATACTGAAAAAAAACTTTTCTGCAATTGTTCTACCTCAATGAAAGAAAAAGATCCAATAAAAATTGTGATGAGAAAAATGCATCCTGTTGCAAGCGAGCTCGGAGAAATTGATATCGCTGCAGAGTTTGAATTTTTGAGAAATAGAAATTTTCACTATCAAATTTTTAAAAATGAAACTTGTTTAGTTGAATTGGATGATGAACCTCCTCATCCAATGAATCCTGAAGCAATACAGCTTGCGCTTCAAGTTGCTCTGTTGTTGAATTGTAAAGTTCCAGAAGAAATTCACGTGATGAGAAAAACAGTCATCGATGGTAGTAATACATCTGGATTTCAGAGAACAGCAATTATTGGAACCAATGGATATCTGAAATACAAAGGAAAAAATATTCCTATTGCTCTTGTTGCTCTAGAGGAAGATGCGGCCGCACATGTGAAAGAAGAAAGTGGAAAGGTTACTTATAGATTGAGCAGACTTGGTATCCCACTTGTTGAAGTAACTACTGAATCATTGGAAGGACACTCACCTAAAGAAATTCAAGAGATTGCTTTTGAGGTTGGGATGATTTGCAGAAGTATTGGAAAGGTAAAAAGAGAAATAGGAGCGATTAGACAAGATCTGAACGTAAGCATAAGAGGTGGAAACAGAGTTGAAGTTAAGGGCGTACAAGAATTAGGTTTGCTATCAAAAGTTATTGAGTTAGAAGTGAAAAGGCAACTTTCATTGCCAAAAGTTGAGAAAGAAGTGAGGGGTGCTCAGGAAGATGGAACAACAAAATTCATGCGACCTCTGCCTGGCGCTAAGAGAATGTATCCTGAAACTGATATACCACCCATTCCTTTGAGTAATGATTACATACAAGAGCTGAAAAAAGAACTGCCAGAACCGTGGACAAAGAAATTCTCAAAATTCAAATCGAAATACAAATTATCTGACGAATTAAGTAAAACTATCCTTAATTCTCCTTATCTTGAATTGTTTGAAAGAATTGTTGCAAAAACTCATGCAGATGCCTCAACTGTTGCGAACACTTTCACAAGTGTAATGAAAGATTTGGAGAAGAGGGAGAAAGCTGAAATCAATAGGATTAGAGAAGAGCATTATTTCGAATTGTTTGACTTGATTGCCAAAAAGAGGATAATGAAGGAAGCGATTCCTGTTATTTTGAAATATCTGTCTGAGAGACCTGGGGAGACTGTGACAGGTGCTGTGAAAGAATTGGATATATCACCATTAACTGCGGAGGAGCTGAAAAAAATTATTGAGGAAGTTCTTCAACATAAAGGTCTGATTTTTGAGAAAGCCTATGGAATTGTCATGAGTAAAGTTAGAGGTAGAATTGATCCTCAAATTGTTATGAAAGAAGTAAAAAGGATGATGAAACTGTAACAAGTATAAAAACTAAAAAATTGATATTTTAATTTGTGAAAGGCAAAGATTTAATTCTGGCAGCAGCTGTTTTTATAATATCCTTTGTGTTTATTTCAGCTTCTGTAAAGGCATTCACAATTTATGATTTGGCTGATTATCTCAGAAGCCTTTTCACAAGCACTGTAAAAGGAACGGTTGGGGGAATTTTTGGTCAAGCATCTTGTAGTTGTGACTGGACAGGAGGGCCTGTTCCATACTGCAATTCGGCTTGTGGTCAATACGCAGGACTATCATGTGCTGAAGATGCCGAGTGTACTGATAATCCTCCGCTGGCATGCCATTGTACACAACAATACGGCCTTTGTAGTTTGTGGTGCTTCAATGATTTAGATCAATGCTTTAGTCCTAAGGATTGCTTCGATTTTTCATCTTCGACGACTACACTTCCTTTGCCAACAACCACATTCAATCCGTTTCCGACAACTACAACCATTCCAAGCCCGACTACAACTCTATCAGGTCCAACAACCACAACTACTATAGTTACCACGACAACCGTTCCTGTAACATCTACAACAATCGCATCAACTTCAACTACAACAACCATTGCAGGTTCAACTACAACAACGCAACCATCGCAATGTCAGGAAGGAGATTATAGATGTGTTGGGAAGAATCTAGAGCGATGTAAAGATGGGATATGGCAATTTGTTCAGTCATGTACATATGGTTGTTTGAATGATCATTGCATATTCCCTACTACAACAACAATTATTACAACAACTACAATCAGAACCACAACAACTGCACAACAATTTACTACAACAACTAACCCGGCTGCAAAAGAATGCTCCTTATGCCCAGCATCAGATGCTTGGAGCGAATGTGTCAATGATATTCAGACTAGAGTAAAATTCATTTGTGATGAAACTACTGATTACAAATGCAAACCATCTTCAGAAGAAAGAGCATGCACCTCTACTAAACAAATTTCTTGGGATTTAATACTCATTATTACCGTTATAGTTGTTGCCTGCATATTTTTAATCGTAGTTTATAAAATTATGTCAACCCAGAAAGGTTATGTGCCAGAGAAGGGAAGACTAAAAGAAGATGTGGAAAAAACAAAAAGTTTCGTAATATGTCCATATTGTAATGCAAGAAATAAAATTAATGCTAATTATTGCAACAATTGTGGTGTTCAACTAAGAGTGTAAAAGACAATTTAATCCAGTTTTCTGGATTTGATAACTATTTGTTTTGCCTTTTCAATATCTTTTAGAAACTCTTTACCACGAAAAATAAAATGCTTCTCAACTTTTTGTGCATCAAACTTATCTATCAGGTAAGTAGTGGCTTTTCGAACATCAAAATTTTTACAAGAAAAGATATCAATTGAGGCATACTCCTGAGCAACAAATGTATGAATACTGATGTGACTTTCTGCAATTAAAACAAATCCAGAAATACCACCTTTATCAAATGTGTTTGGGTTTGAATGTTGAACCATGAGTTGAGGTGGACAAATCTTATGCATCCCTATTAAATCAGGTAGTTCGTCAAGTAACTTGTAAATAAAATCCAAATCAAGAAGCTTTTTTTTATCACACGAGTATAAATCGAGTGTAAGATGAGGTCCAAACATTTTTCCGTTCAAGCGTCTCCATTTTGTTGTTAATTATATTAATTCGCATTCTACTATTTAAAATTTTTTATTTTGCAATCAAACAATTTTGTGTTGCTGAAATGATTTCAATATCAGCAATTTTTCCAAGAACATTTTTATCCGACTGAATTGCAACAGGTCTGTATGTAAAATTTCTCCCAACAAATCCTTTTGCAGTTTTTTCATCAACCAAAATCTTTCCTTTCCATCCAATCCATTTCTTATTATTTTCAAAGGCAATTTTCTTCACTAGCCTATACATGTAAGCACTTCTTTTACTGACAATTTTTCTATCAAGTTGCTTTAATTTGGATGCAGATGTTCCAGGTCTCGGCCAAAATTTTGAAACATTAACAAAATCTGGCCTAATTTTCTTGATGACATCAACCGTTTTTTTAAAATCTTCTTCAGTTTCAGTAGGGTACCCGACAATCACATCAGTAGCAAGCATCAATTCTGGAATTTCTTTTTTAAAAGCTTCCACATATTCAAGAAAATCAGTAACTGTATATCCTCTTTTCATATCCACCAGAACATCATCGCTCCCTGATTGCAAAGGCAAATGCAAGAATTTGAAAATTTTCTCATTCTTGAAAGTGTTAACTAATCTGGCGAGAATTTTTTTTAAATGTAAAGGACTCATCATTCCAACCCTGACATAGAATTTTCCTTCAATTTTTGATACCTCCTCCAGAAGAATCGCAAGATTAATTTTGTTCTCTAACCCATAACAAGAATTGTCTTGAGATGTAAGCCAAAATTCTTTGAGACCAACATTTTTTGCAGTTCTTATTTGATTGACTATTTCGGCAACAGGGTAACTGAATAAATTCCCTCTTGCCAATTTTGTTTGGCAGAATGAACAATTAGATAAGCAACCACTTAAAATTTCAATAATACTAATTGGTGGTTTTGAATAGACCTGAGGAAGACCAACTTTTGGCTTTTTAGAATGTTCAAGGAAAACTTTCCTCTTTCCTTGCAAAGCAGCATTAGCAGCATCAATAATTCTTTCAAGTGAATCTGGTCCAATCAAACTAGCTTGTGGATTAAAATTCTCAACTACAGAAGCTTCAGCTTTTCCCATGCATCCAGCAACAATCAATGGTTTTTTTGTTTTTGTCAGTTCTCTAATTCTATGAATCATTCTTTGTTCGGTAGGAGTTTTAACGATACAGGTCGTTATCAAATTTATATCAGCTTCATCTAGTGAATCAACAAATTCGAATCCTGCTTGTTTCAATAGACCTGTCATGATTTCATGATCAGCTATATTTGCACTGCATCCGTATACTTCTCCATAAACTTTAGGCATAATCATCCCGCATGAATCTCTATAACATCATCATTTTCGAGCTCATGTTCCAATCCAACTTTTTTACCGCTATCTTGTTTTGAATTGAATATTCTTGCGAATTTAAAATTCTTCAAAAATTCTTTATGAACGCATTTAGCAACATCTTCAACTGTAGCTCCGGGTTTAAAAGCCAGTGCAGGCAAATCCTTTGGTTTACCTGGAGATTTTGTATAAACTTTTATAAAACCTAACTTATTCCAAATTTCTTTTTTCAAGTTTTCTAAATCAATTCCTCTCTGAATGAAAAGAATTTTATTCTCATATTTTGAGGTAATATTTTTTAATGCAACTTTTTGTTCTTCCAAATTTCTACTTGAATCTAGTAAAACTAGAATCAAATTGCATGTCTGCAAGAGAGAGAAAAACTCTGTGTTAAGCGTTGAAGGAATCTCAATAATCTGTATTTGGACATCATTTATGTCTGCCATTCCAACTTCAGGCTTTTTTGTTGTAAAGGGGTAACTTCCAACTTCTACATTTGCATTGGTTAAAGAATTTAACAATGTGCTTTTACCAGAATTGGTTACACCAACAATGCAAACTTGAGCTGCACCCTCTTTCTTTATAACAAACTTTGGTTTTGCTGATGTTTTTTTAGTAGATTCTTTTTTCAGCTTAGCCAATCTATGTCTCAATTCTGAAAGCAAATGGCTACTGCCTTTATGCTTAGGTAACATCCTGATCATTTCTTCTAGTGCAGCAATTTTTTCCTCTTTAGTTCTTGCTTCAAGATATTTTTTCTCTGCTACAAAATATTCTGCACCAGCATTAACAGGCATAAAGATAATTCTTATAGAAGAATTCTTATCTTTGAGTCTTTTGTAATGCAGGAGGCCTAACAACTAATCCTATTCTGTGTTTCAGTATTCTGTAAGCTTCTTCAGGATTTGCAACTCCTTTGATGACAATGCCTTCTTCAAATCCTGTTAGTTCAATGTCACCAAAATTGAAGATTCTTCCAATAATGCCTTTTTTGTATGTTACACCACCTATGTTCGAAAATGGGATGAAAGTTTTTTTCTTCCTAATAAGACCTTCTACTTTGATTATATCCGTCTTAGTGATCATATATTGCCTCAATATTTGTTCAATAGTTGGCTGTTCGAGTAGGAAAGTTATCAAAATTAAGAAACCAAAAACTACGAAAACAGAAATTAATTCATTGACGTTAGTTGCTATTAGTGTAAAAGTCAAGTTAAAGGTGGAGTAAGTAAGATAAAAAAGAATGACTACCAGTATGACCAAAACATAGTTCGATATATACGAAATTCTAGATGTTTTGTAAACAATACCTTTCTCAGTGGTTTTCATCATTGCTTCCTATTATGTTTTTAGGTTCCAAGAAAATATATTAGTGATAGCTTGATTCAAGCAGATTGACTTTTAGAACTAATTAATCAAAAATAAAAAAGAGAAGAAAGCTATCAGTTAAACTTGTTTTAAACAAATCCTCTTTAAACTTCTTCTTCAGTTTCAGTCGCTTCTTCTTCGGTTTCTTCAGCTTCTTCGGCTTCTGTCTCTTCTTTAGCCTCAGCCTCAACAGCTTTCTCTGTAACAGCTTTCTCTGTTTCAGCAGCTCCAGCTTCAGTTTTCTCGCCTATAGCGAAGCGATCTCTTACTTCTTTTATCTTAATGTGGGTTTTTTCACCCTCTTTAGCTCCATTGACGAATACAACAAAGTTCTTAACTCGTGCTATTCCGTCACCCTTGGAGCCAACTTCGCTAATTTCAACATCGTATTCTTCGCCGACATTGACTGGCTTTGGAAGATCGTCTCTTGGTCCGCCAAATCTTCTACTGCCGAAACCTCCGCCGAAACTTCTTCTTGCGAATCTAGCCATTAAATTAACCTCCCTTTATATCACAAGAACCAAATCTCATGCTTTTTAATCAACCCAGTTCATTTGTAACCTCAGGTAGAAATTGTCTTTCAAACTAATGTTCATACCCTCGATTTTTAACTACATATTATTCAGTGGTCAGATATTTAAACTTTAGCCCTACTGATTCATGGAAAGAGCATACTTTATAAACAGGTGCTCTAAATTTAAATTAATGAAAATTCCCAGAGTTCAGAAGCTTTTGAAGAAAGCTTTCAATGGAGAAAAACTATTTGCAATTTCTCTGTTTGCTATTTTGTCTAGGTCACTTTCATTTACTTGGATTTTTTGGGACGCATTGCTTTCTAATGTGCTGTACAAAAAGCAAAAGTTCTATCCAGACCACCTGTTGAGATTCATGAGACTTGGCATAGGAATAAGCTGGTTCATAGGTTTTGTCACACCTTTCACAGCTGGAGTTTTCCTCATTGGAGATGGATTGTATTCAATCATCAGATACAGAAGCTTGAAAATAACTAAAAATTTCATAGAAGATGTGCCAAGATTGGCTAGAATTGGTATCGGTTTGGTGCTCTTACCTGTAGTTTTGATTTAGAACCTTACACCCAATTTTCTAAGTTCTTTAATAACATAAGGGAAATTTCTGTAAATGATTGTATTCATCCCTAATGCTTTTGCGGCCTTTGTGTTCCTTTCTTTGTCATCAATAAAAATAACTTCATTTGGCTTCATTTTCAGTTTTTTCAGAGTTAACCTGTAAATTGACCTGCTTGGTTTTCTGTATCCTACTTGGTGTGATAGAATTTTTACATGAAAATGATCATAATGCCCTAGTTTTACATGATGCTTGTAATCAGTTGGATTCACATTTGAGAGAACTGCTATTTTGTATCTATTCTTTTTCAGTTTCTTTATCAGGCTAAACACTTCTTTTCTTTCTTTTATTCTTTTCATCCATTTATTCCAAATTAGCTTAACATGTTCTGGGTCTTTAAAGAATTTTTTCGACAGATTATCAAAAAATTCTTTTTCCGAGATTTTTCCGGTAGAGAATTTTCGATTTAGCTTCTTCCATCCTCTGTATTGATGTTTGATTCTGCCTGTGATCTCTTCATTCCTTTGAAGAGAGTTATCATTGATTAAAACTCCGCCCACATCAAAAATTATTGCCTTGATATGAGATGTTTTTTCATCTTTCATAATTATTAAAATTCTAGAAGTTCAACGATAAAATTGACGCTGGGAGTGGGATTTGAACCCACATGCGCTTTCGCGCGGCGGTTTTCTTGTTTTCTGAATCGAGTGATCATCATTAATCAGATACCTCGGAGTTCATCATAAAATTCGAGACCGCTGCCCTACCGGATTAGGCGATCCCAGCAAAATAAAGTAGTTAATGGATAAATTTATTGCTTCGATACCAATGTTGCATTTCTAACTTCAAGATAACCAGAACTAGTCTTACTGTCCCAAATCTTTTCTGATTCTAGAAACTCTATCCTTTTTTTGAATATCGGACCATCGACAACAAATGAATCATAAACTCCACCTTCTCCTAGAAGATCAAAACCAAATTTTTCGCTCAGATGCTTCAATTCCAACAAAGTTTTTCCATCTAATTTTTTACCCAACCAGTCAATTCCCAAACCATCTGTAGCTACATTTGTTATTCTTATATCATAACCGGCCTTTACTTCCTTTCTCAACAATTCTTCAGATGTATAGTTCTGATAAGGAACAACAGTGTTTACTTTGAATTTTTTCGCAACTTGTTCAACAGCTTTTATCTGAGTTTTCTGTAAGCCAACTCCCCCCAGAACAATTGCATCTACCTTGATTCTTGAAAAGACCTTTTCCAACTCTTTAGCCTCTTCTTCTGGTCCAATCTTGTCTGATCTTATTAAAATCAGCGGAACTCCCATCGCTTCTGCTTGGAGTAATGCCCACTCAACAGTTGAATAATGCCACAAATAAGCCTCAGTGTTTTTTGGCTTGATTGCTACCAATGCTTTTACATCCCATTTCTTCTTCAAAACATAATCCAAAGCCATTGTTGAGTCTTTTCCACCGGAATACAAAACAATTACTTTCATAGCTTTCAATTAATACTTTGAGACTTAAAAACTTAACTATGAGGATTTTTCAAGAAAAACTACAAATAAAAACAACGAAATTGTATGATTTTGTTAAGATAACTGCTGACATAGAAAAGACTGTACAAAAGTCAAAAATTATAGATGGTATGATTTTTGCAAATGCTTTGCACAATACTGCTGCACTGATACTTCAGGAAGATGATAAAACGATTCATAGAGATTTGATTAACTCTCTAGAAAAACTGTTTCCTTTGAATGAAAAATATGAGCATGATTATGAAAGCAATGTTAATGCAACAGCTCATCTTAAGTCAAACTTTCTAGGGACAACAATAGCTTTGCCTTTAAAAGATAACCACATAGTTCTTGGAACATGGCAAGATGTGTTTGTCGTTGAGTTATTCGAGCCAAGGAATAGAGGGGTTTTAATTACAATAATCGGGGAGTAATAGAAAACTATTTCTAATAAAGACTAAAAACTAAATCAGACTTGTATGAGTTCTTTGATTAAAGCAGACTCACTTGAGATAAGAGAATATCAGCAAAAGATTGCTGAAAGCGTTAAAAGAAAAAATTCCTTGGTTGTTTTGCCAACTGGGATGGGGAAGACTTTGATTGCAGTTTTAGTTGCAGTCGATAGGTTAGAAAGATTTCCAGATAGCAAGATTTTGATAACAGCTCCTACAAGGCCATTGAATGCACAACATAAAAAAAGTTTTGAGAAATTTACCAAACTTAATCCTGAAGAAATTATTTTAGTCACAGGAAAAATTCTTCCAATTGAAAGAGAAAAATTATACAAGACAGCTAGAATAATAATTGCAACACCACAAACTATTGAAAATGATCTAGAAAATGGGAGAATTTCTTTGGAAAACTTTTCATTCGTAACATTTGATGAAGCTCATAGATCAGTAAAAGAATATTCTTACACCCTCATAGCAAGAAAATACAAAGAACAAGCTAAACATCCTCTAATCCTTGGGTTAACTGCTTCTCCAGGAGGAACTTTGGAAAAAATTGAAGAAATTAAGAAAAATTTGTTTATAGAATCTGTTGAAATTAGAACAGAGACAGAAGAAGATGTCAAGAAATATGTGAAAGAAATTGTTAAAGACTGGTTGTATATCGATTTGCCTGAAGATTTCAAACTTATTAGAACTTTATTTGAAGAAGTTTTGAAAAATGACTTGTATTGGCTTAAAGATCATCACTTCACGACTACATACAAACCAAATAAAACTCAATTGCTGATGCTGCAGAAGAGAATAGCTCAAAGGTATCATGAAGGCGGAAGGAATTTTTCTTTGATGTGGGTTATGATCAGATCTGCGGAAGCAATTAAGCTCTTACATGCAATGGAGCTTCTAGAAACTCAAGGAATATCACCTTTGTACGAATATTTGAAAAGGCTAGAAGCTAGCAAGAAGAACACTGATAAAAGATTATTTAAAGATCCTAGAATGAGAGATGCTTTTGCCAGAGTTCAAGAACTGTATAAGCAAGGTATTGAACATCCGAAATTAGAAGCATTAAAAAACTTGGTGAAAGAGTTTCTCAGAGAGAAAAAAAATGTCAAAATAATTGTTTTTGCAAACTACAGATCAACTGTTGACAAAATTGACAAAGTTCTAAAGACTGAAGGAATAAAGTCAGAAATTTTGATCGGGCAGACAATGAAAGAGGGAAGAGGAATGACGCAAGAGCAGCAGATAGAAACTTTGAAACTATTTGCTGCAGAAGAGTTTAATGTATTAGTTGGAAGTTCAATTTCAGAAGAAGGTTTAGATGTGCCTGCAGTTGATTGTGCTATATTCTATGATGCCGTTCCATCTGAAATAAGAGCAATACAAAGAAGAGGAAGAGTTGGTAGGCAAACTGCAGGAAAGATAATATTTATGATCACAAAAGATACCAGGGATGAGGCTTATTTCCATGTTGCTTTGCATAAGGAGAAGAAGATGAAGGGTATCTTATATGAAATGCGGGGGGGATCAAAGAAAAAAAAGATTTTGAAGGATTGGATTTAATGGAAACACAAAAAATTTTGCAACCAGTTGGAAAAATTATAATCATTTCAGACTATAGGGAGAAAGAAATTATTGAACATTTGAAAAAAATGGATGCAATTGTGAACGAAATGAATTTAGAAGTTGGAGATTTTATTGCATCTGAAAGAGTTGCAATTGAGAGAAAAAGTTACAATGATTTTATTGGTTCAATAATTGACGGGAGGATTTTTGAGCAAGCAACAAACCTGAAGAAGGGTTTTGAAAAACCAATAATCTTGATTGAGGACTATTCAAACAGAGAGATAAATGAGAATGCATTGAAAGCGGCTCTTGCGACTTTGATGATCGATTTTGGCGTGTCTATAATCTCAACAAAAAACCCCTATGATACAGCAAAAACAATTTTCTGGATTGCAAAGAAAGAGCAGACGGAAAATAAATATGGAGTTTCTTTCAAAGTTGGAAAAAAACCAAAATCAATGAAAGAGATGCAGGAATTCATAATATCTAGCATACCAGGCATTTCAAATGTTCTGGCAGAAAGACTTTTGAATCATTTTGGAAGTGTCGAAAAAATTTTTAATGCTGATGAAAGAGAACTTAGAAAAATCAAAGGGATTGGAGAAAAGATGGGAAAGAATATAAGAAAAATATTGACACACAAATACTAATTGAGGTGCTAACCTGGTAAAAAGTTTGATAGTTGGAATTGACCCTGGAACTACGGTTGGGATAGCAGTACTAGACGCACAGGGAAAAATTATTTCTTTGACAAGTAAAAGGGAGGCCAAGAGAGGAGAAATAATAAAATATGTTACACAATTTGGACGCCCGGTTTTAATCGCTTCAGATGTTAGCCCTATGCCAAAAACGATTCAAAGGCTCGCAAGCAGTTTAGGTTGTGGGGCTTATTCTCCTATTACATCGTTGACAAACATTGAGAAAGAAAAAATGTTAAAGGAATTTCAAGAAGAAATAAGAAATTCTCATCAAAAAGATGCTCTGGCTGCTGCATTGAAGGCCTATAGAAACTATCATGACTTGTTTACAAAAATAGATCAAAAATTGATTAAACAGGAAAAAAAGGATATTTTTACTGATGTTGCCAAAATTTTGATTAAGGAAAAGACAAAGAATATAACTGACACGATAAGAAGAGTGGTAAGGAAGAAATGATACTTAAATTCAACAAGAAAATTTTGATAAAGGTTGCAAAATTTTTAGTAATATTAAATATTCTAGCAATACCCATGCTTATTGTCATATATCTTGACTGGACATGGACTCCTTTACAAACTGCTTTCACATATCTAACATTTTGGACATTGAAATTGCTTGGATATTCTGTCCACTTAGACACTCTAAATATAACTACTGATGTACCATTCATAATCTATTCTGATCCTTCATATCCTCCATATCGAATATCATGGGATTCAACAGGCTGGAAAACAATGTATCTCTTAGCTATTTTGACTTTTGCCGCACCTGTGACTTCAATAATGAAAAAATTGAAGTTTTTAGCCCTTGGTCTGCCTTTGATGTTTTCGATCAACTTTTTAAGGATAGTTTCAACATTAATGCTTGCCTTTACATTCGGTAAGGACTATTTTGAGATTGTTCATACATTTCTCTGGTCAGAAGGGCTGGTATTTGCTGTAGTGGCTATCTGGTATTTATGGGTCAGACATAAATTATAATATTACATAAAACTAACTACTTTTAAGGTGAAACATTGCCAGAAAATGCCGAGAGCCCAAGTCCTAGTAAATTCAAAACTCAGTTCTTGAATATAGAGAAAAAATTCATTGATTTAGAGCTTACTGTTAACGAATTAACTGAAAAAATTAAGAGTTTGGAGGAAAAGGATACAAAGATTCTCGAGGAAAAGATCAGCGATTTAGAAGATTTCATAATGGTTGAACAAGCTGGTATTGTTGAAATAAAAAAGACGCTGGAGGATTTAGGAGCTAAATTAGAAAGTCCAGCTGAATATGGCAAACCGATAGCAGAAATGCAGGAGAAACTCAAAAAAATCGAATCAAGTCTTTCTGGAATGGTTCCTGAAGGAGAACTTGCCAAAAAACTTGATGAGATGGAAAAAAAGATTCCTGCAATAACAACTGTAGACTTGGAGCCTGTTAATAGTAGATTAAATAAGATCGAGGCCCAATTCGGTAAAGAGCCGGATGTAGAATATAAAAACAGAATAAACAAGATAGAAGCTGAACTTGCTGTTCTTAAAACAACTATAGAAACTGCACATAGGAACTTTTATGAAACGCTAGAAGAGTTCAGAAGAAAAATAGATGTGGAAAAGAAATTACCTCTGGATTATGAAGTGGTTTCATCAAAGATTGAATTATTAAGGAATAATCTTGATCAACTTGCAAGAAAAGAGACAGAATTTGCATTGAAATCTTCTGAATTTGAAAAGAAATTTGAAATTATCAACCAAAGAATCACAAATACTTTGAATGAACCTGTTCTGGATGAGATAAAGAACAACAGAAAGAATATAATTGCAACTGAGTCAAAAATCGAATCTCTTGAAAAGATTATCAGTGACCTGAATAGAGACCTTCAAGAAATAAGAGGGTCGATGGATAAGTTTGAAAGTTTGGAGAAAGCCACTCTTCTAAGTAAAGACATTGAAAATAAGATTGAAAGATTCAAGTTTATTGAAGAAGAAATGAGAAGGGTTTCATCAAAAGTCGAAATGATTTATGATAGCATTGATAAGAGATTGGAAAAAGTAAAAATTGCTGATACAAAGATTGATGAGTTAAGCAGGGTACTTGATGCTACTAGAAAAGAAATAGATCAAAACAAAGTTCAATTGCTTGAAAGGGTTAAGAAGGAAGACATGGGTAGTTTATACAAGAAATTAAATGATATTGAAAATAAAATGAAACCTGAATTGGTTATGAAGATGTTTGAAGAGTTCAGAAATAATGTTAATCATGAACTGATGGAACGAGCTAGAAGAGAAGAAGTGAAGAACATCTATGACAGACTCGGTAACATCGAGGCCAAGATAAAACCTGAACTGGTTGATAAGATGGCGCAAGATTTCAAGAGCCATATAAACCAGCAGATGAGCGAGATTGAAGACAAATATGCAAAAGAGTTTGATCACGTTAGAGTTTTAGTAGAAGGAGCCGGATCAGATCTTAATTCACAATTTAATGAAATAGTTGAAAAAATCATTTTCTTAGAAACAAAACTAGATACATTAGAAAGATTTTTGCAAGAAAACGCTCCACCTCAACCAATAATTTTGGAATAACTTTTATAAATTTTGAAAGATAGTTTGATTAGATGTCAACAAAATGCACAGTTATAATTACAGAAAAGCCTGATGCATCCAAAAAAATTGCTGAAGCCTTGTCTCAAGGTAAACTTGAGAAGAAAGAGAAAAGAGAAGCATTCTGGTATGAATTGACACGAGATGGCAAAAAATATATTGTAACATGTGCAGTAGGCCATTTGTTTGTTTTAGACACAGTAAAGAACAGAAGTGGTTGGACATATCCTGTCTTTGATGTTGAATGGGTTCCTACTTACACAAAGAAAGGAAGTGGATTCGTACAAAAATATTTTGAGAATATTCAAGAAGTAGTTAAGAATGGTGATAATTTCATTGTTGCAACAGATTATGACATAGAAGGTTCTGTAATTGGTTACAATGTGTTGAAATTTTTGTGCAACAGAGATGATGCAAAAAGAATGAAATTCTCAACTCTAACAAAAGAAGAAATAATTGAATCTTTTGCAAATGCATCTACGCATCTAGATTTTGGGCAAGTGGAAGCAGGATTGACAAGGCATTACCTTGACTTCTATTGGGGAATAAATTTGACAAGAGCTTTAACACTTGCAATGAAAAATGTGGCTCAAGGTAGATTTACAGTTCTTTCCACCGGGAGGGTTCAAGGTCCAACACTCAAAATTCTTCTTGACAAAGAATTGGAAATTAGGAAATTCAAACCAATACTATTTTGGCAGCTAGAGCTTCACGTCAAAATGGATGGAATGGAAGTCATCGCAATTTATGAGGAAGACAAAATTTGGAAGAAGGAAGAAGCAGACAAAATTTTGGAAGAATGCAGAGACAAAGATGCTACTGTTGAAGATATAAAGAAGAGGGAATACAAGCAACCTCCACCTGTTCCATTCAATACAACTGATTTACAAGCAGAAGCTTATGCGCAATTCAAATTTACACCAACACAAACAATGTCAATTGCCGAAAGTTTATATCAGGCAGGTATAATTTCTTATCCAAGATCTTCTTCACAAAAACTGCCTCCTGTAATTAATTACGAAAAAATTTTGAAGGCTTTGGCAACTTTGAAGTCATATGGGAATTTTGTCAATGAACTGCTATCAAAAACAAGACTCGTTCCAAACGAGGGAAAGAGAGAAGATCCTGCACACCCAGCAGTTTATCCAACATTTGAAGTTGCAGATTTAAAGAAATTGACAGCCCAACAAAAAAAATTGTATGACTTGATTGTAAGAAGATTTCTATCAGTTTTTGCTGACGATGCAATAAGAGAGAGCATGAATGTAATACTTGATGTTAACGGCCACAAGTTCATTGCTATTGGCAAGAGAACAATCAAAGCTGGTTGGACAAAAATATACAAACCTTATCTTGCCTATGAAGAACAAGTTCTGCCTAAACTAAAAATCGGACAAGTTTTGAAAATATTGAAATTAGATCAGTTAGCAAAAGAGACTCAACCTCCTGGAAGGTATTCACAAGGAAGCATTTTGAAAGAGATGGAAGAGAGAAATCTTGGAACAAGAGCAACCAGGGCAGAAATTCTGAAAACCTTGTATGATAGAAGATACATAATTGGGCAAAGTATCAGAGTTACTAAACTTGGAGAAGTTGTTACAAAGGCCTTGTATGAATATGCCCCAAGAATTTTGAGTGAAGAATTGACTAATAAATTTGAAGAAGAGATGGACCAAGTTTTCAATGGAAAAAAAAGGAAGGAAGAAGTTATTGAAGAAGCAAAGACGACATTGGTTGAGATTTTGGAAGATTTCAAGAAAAAGGAGAAAAATATTGGGAAAAAATTACTCGAAGGTTTGATTGAATCAAGGAAAGAGGAAAGGAAGGTTGGTCCTTGTCCAAATTGCAAGACCGGTGAGTTACGAATTATTGTTTCAAAAAAGACAAGAAAAGCATTTGTTGGATGTTCTAATTATCCAAACTGCAAGACCAGTTTTCCATTACCTCAATTTGCTTTAATTGTTCCATTAGGAAAATTATGTGAAACTTGTCATCATCCAATGATCCAAGTTGTCAGAAAGGGGAGAAGACCTTTCAGGATGTGTATAAATCACAAGTGCTCATCAAAAGCAGGTTGGGGCAAAAGGAAAATATCTGTTAGTAAATTTAAAGCGATCAGGAAGAATTACTAATATTTAAAAGTTAGGGTTTAAAAGATACTAAAATATTTAAATATGTAGTACTATTTAATTTTGAACATGAGAGAGGGAAAAAAAGCAGTCCTGATCTGCTTCTCTGTAAAATCGGGGATGTTTGAATCAGATTACGAGAGAAATAAATTCTTTAGAGAGTTGTATGGATGGAAACAAATAATTCCGAAGGAAAAGAAAACCTACGAATACAGGAGGGAAGGATTGTTGGGTGAAATGCCTCATATGAAAGTGGACCAAAGCTCTTTTATTGTACCAGAAGATGATTTTGATAGGATAACTACATTCCTAAAAGAATGGCACAATAAAGTTATGTGGAAAGCATTCAAAGTATTATTAGAGGATGTTGATATGGAAAAGATGTTTGAAGAGTTTGAAAAAGAAATGGAAGAGGAGATTTGATGGCAGAAGAGAAAGATATAATTGAACAGAAATTCGGAATAATTATTTCAAGAACTATTGATAAAAAGTCAAAGAAAATGCATGTTGAGATGAAAACGAAAAGTGAAGGAATTCCGTTGGGGGATGTTGTAATTATTTTGGAAGGATGGCTCAATAGAGTGAAACAAGAATTACAAAAACCTTTCCAATTTGACAAGATGCAATTTATGGCGAATGACAAGGAGGAAAAGTGATGGCAGAAGAAAAAGAACTTAGATTGAAGATTGGAGAATTAACAGCAAGGGAAGAGGCTGGTAGAGGAATTATTAGAATTGATTCTAACACTATGAATAAACTTGCTATAAAAGAAGGGGATGTTGTTGAGATAGAAGGTAGTAGAAAAAGTGCTGCCATTGCTATTCGTGCTTATCCAGCTGATGTTGGTTTGAATATTGTTAGGATGGATGGAATTACTAGAAGAAATTGTGGGTCTGGTGTAGGTGAGTTTGTAAAAATTAGAAAATCGGACGTGAAAGAAGCAAGAAAGATTTCAATTGCACCGGCTGAAAAAGGAATTATAATTCACATTTCTCCGAATCTCATCAAACAAAATATTTATATGAGGCCTGTGACGAAAGGAGATATAATTATTCCATCACCAGTTGTTAGAAGAAGAGGTAAAAGTTCTGGAAGTTTGTTTGAGGATTTCTTTGGATTTGATTTTGAAGATTTCTTTTTCACGCCATTCCCAGGAGAGACGAGATTTGTTGTAACTAGCACTGATCCTGGAGGAATTGTAAGGGTTGGGGATGTAACCGATTTAGAAATTTTGCCTGAATTACCTGAAGCGATGAAACTCGAGGAAAGAGGCGTTCCTAGTGTCACATATGAAGATATCGGAGGAATGAAAGGTGTTATACAAAAAGTTAGAGAGATGATTGAGCTCCCACTAAGGCACCCTGAATTGTTTGAAAGACTTGGAGTCGAAGCGCCAAAAGGAGTTTTACTCTACGGTTCACCTGGAACAGGAAAGACTTTACTTGCAAGAGCAGTAGCGAATGAATCTGGAGCTAATTTTATTTCCATCTCAGGCCCAGAAGTCATGAGTAAATGGTATGGCCAATCTGAAGAAAACCTGAGGAAAATTTTTGACGAAGCAGAAAAAAATGCTCCATCGATTATCTTCATAGATGAAATTGACTCCATAGCTCCAAAAAGAGAAGAGGTTACAGGGGAAGTTGAGAGAAGAGTTGTTTCACAGTTGCTGGCATCGATGGATGGGTTAAAGAAAAGAGGAAAAGTCATTGTTATTGCAGCAACTAATAGGCCTAATGCGCTTGATCCGGCATTAAGGAGACCTGGAAGGTTTGACAGAGAGATTGAAATTCCAGTTCCAGACAGGAATGGAAGACTGGAAATCTTAAAGATCCATACAAGAAGCATGCCGAGAGAAAAGGATGTTAATCTGAATTGGCTGTCTGATATAACGTATGGCTATGTTGGAGCTGATCTGTGGGCTCTGGCAAAGGAAGCTGCAATGTCTGCTCTTAGAAGAGTTCTTCCTGACATAAAATGGAAAGAAGAAAGCGAACTGCCGAAAGAAATTATGGAAAAGCTTATTGTAATGAAAGAAGATTTTGAGAATGCTCTGAGAATTGTCGAACCTTCTGCAATGAGAGAGGTCCTTGTTGAAATTCCAAGAGTAAAATGGGAAGATATAGGAGGTTTGGAAGAAGTAAAGCAAGCTCTGATAGAGATGGTTGAATGGCCTTTGAAATATAATGATAGTTTTGAAAGATTGGGAATAAAACCTCCAAGAGGAGTTCTTTTGTACGGACCTCCAGGAACTGGTAAGACACTTTTAGCAAAAGCTGTTGCGAATGAAAGTCAAGCAAATTTCATTTCAATAAAAGGCCCTGAGTTAAAGAGTAAATGGGTTGGCGAATCTGAAAGAATGGTCAGAGAATTATTCAAAAGAGCAAAACAAGTTGCACCTTGTATAATTTTCTTTGATGAAATCGATGCTCTTGCCCCAAGAAGAGGAGTTGCATATGGTGAGCATGCGACTGAAAGTATTGTCTCTCAATTACTAAGCGAGATGAGTGGATTAGAAGAGCTGCGTGGTGTGGTTGTTATTGCTGCAACTAATAGACCTGATATGGTTGATCCAGCACTATTACGGCCTGGAAGATTTGACAGGCAAATATTAGTTCCTGCGCCAAACGAAAAAGCAAGACTTGAAATTTTGAAAGTGCATACGAAGAATATGCCATTAGAAAAAGTTGATCTTAAAGAGATTGCTAAGAAAACTGAAGGGTTCAGTGGAGCTGACTTGGAAGCATTGGTTAGAGAAGCTGCAATGAATTCCCTAAGGGAAAATATAAAATCAAAAATTGTTAAGAATAAAAATTTTGACGAGGCACTCAACAACCTGACACCATCAATCTCTAAAGAAGTTAGAGATCACTATGCCAAATTTTTGGAAAGACAGAGGAAAGTAAGAACAGCCGAGGAAAACGAACAAAGTTATATTGGTTAGGTGAATTTTTATCGAGTGAGTTTATGTTAGTAAGAGACGTAATGAACAGGAACGTAATAACAGCTAGTGAAGATATAAATCTTAAAGATGCTGCCAAAAAAATGTACAACAACAAAATTGGCTCTTTGGTTGTTGTTAGAAAAAATAAACTTGTTGGAATAATTACTCAGACTGATGTTATTAAAGCAATTTCAGAAGATAGGGAAATTGAAACTACATTAGTTGCTGACATAATGAATAAAAATGTCATAACTGTTGAACCCAGTAAAACAATTGAAGAGGCTGTTAATTTGATGACTGAACATAAAATAAAGAAGCTTCCTGTTGTTGATGGAGGTAAGCTTGTTGGAATTATAACTGCAAGTGACATCATCGTTATTGAACCAAAATTAATTGAAGGAATTGCAAGTCTGATATCATTGAAGTTGCCAGGATACAAGGGTGGATGACCATGCTAGCAAGATGTTATTGTCCTGAACATGGCAGATTAGGTTTTGATGAAATAGTTATAAAAAATAGAACACCAATTTGTTCAAAATGTTCAAAAGCTTTAGAGTTCGGAACAGTCAAACCTAGAACGTTAAAAGAGGAAAAACATGGAAAAAAGAAGTAGGGCAAAAATCAAATTGATCGGTTTGTTCTTGTTAACTTCAGGAATTTCTATCGTTGTTTACAGTATACTTTTTGCATCAAGTAAATCTGCTTTCTTGCCAATGTACATTGGCTTCACAATGGTTGTTACAGGGTTAGGGATGCTTGGATTCAATGTCAGCGGTTATCCGTTCTAAACAAAAAATGCAATGTCCAAGATGTAGAAGAAAAGATATGAATTTTCTTCCTTGGTTGGGCCTAATTTATGAATGTAGAAATTGCGGTTATAGAGGACCAATTACACTCAGAAAGATCAAGAAATAAACTTTTGCTAATATTGAATTCTATTTAAAATCTGTAATCTTCTTTTGCTGTTTTAAATTTCTGACTAGTTTGCTATTCATAACCCATTCTTTTGCTTGTAGATTTTCTGTTATTCTTTTCAAGGCCGATTCTAAACTGCCAAATTTTTCCACTGGTTTATTTAAAGCATCTCTAACTGTTTCTCTCATTTGCCATATTCCAACTGGAGCAAAATAACTAGAACCGATTTCTCTTATGATGAGAACTGAGGCTTGCCTTTTTATTTTTTCCAGATATTCCATAACAGCAAGTCTACCTGCATAGAAAGCTCCAGCTGTTTTGGAAGCATATTCTTTTTTACCCCATTGAGGTTCAAAATCGCTATCAATAAATATCTTCTGAGCTACATGCCATATCTCGATCAGTTCATATTGGTAAACATCCGGAATAAGAAGAATTTGATAATGATTTCCTATATATTCATTTCTAAAGAGCATTACTTCATTAATCTGTGGATAAGTTTCTATCCTATCTCTCAAAAATTTTCCTATTATATCATCAGTAGCTGTAATGCCCCATTTGGTTGGCACAAGTTTTCTCTGGATTTGAACGCCAAGTAATCCAGATGAAAAAATTTTCTGTATTCTGCTCACAGGCAATCCATATTTGTAAAGAGCAATTACAGCATTTTGAGCCTTTATATCAATGTCAGAAATAAGGTAATCAACTCTTCTTTCAATTGATGGATTCTCAGTCAAAGTTGCTCTCTCAACAGGAGCTGGGTTGCCAATTGGTGATGTCCATGGATCAAATTGAAATCTGAATTGTGGATTTTTCTTTAATTCTATCTCAACATCTGTTTGCTTTCTTGCCATTGCTAATTCTTGAATTACATCAACCAATTTTCCAGAAGGATTTTTGATATCAGACCTAAATCTAGAATAAATCAGTTTACCTCTTTGCGTTATTATTCGCTCTATGGAAAATCTTCTTTTATACCAAATCTCAGGCGAATCAAGAATAAAGGCGCTTTCTTCATGAGTCGGTGGGGCAAGGATTCCAACATAAACTTTCGGATAAAAAGCTTTGCCAACAAAAATACTTGGTGGCGAAGTTCCAGTAAAGTCTTTTACATTCTCGACTGTCTGTTTCCAGAATTTCATTTGATCAAGAATTTTTCTAATCTCTGGACGCAAGGAAATTCACCAAATGAGTATTGTAAATTAAAATATAAAATCATCCAGCTTCTTCTTTTCCTTCAACTTTAACTCCATCTTGAAAGGATTCCTTATCTTCATGCCCATACTTTTCAATCACATCAGAAGTCTTTTCATTTCCAAACTTATCAGCGCACTCTTTGCAAACTGTTACAACTTTATTGCTATCTGCATCGCCAGCAGTAAAAACAACAGATTCTTTACCGCAGATATCGCATTTGCCTTCAAAAGTTGCCGAAAGTTTTATTTTCATTAATCCAATTTAAAATTTCAAAAATATAAACAAATTTAAATACTAAGGTGCAAGATGTTTAATTGGTGGTAATGAGGATACCGTTCCAGAACGATACAATATGAGTTGCGATGGTAGCTGCTGAACCACCACTATTTTTCATCAGAAAATGTTTTTGCTTTTCAAAATTTTTTTACAAAATTATTTATTCTCAGACAACAAAATAATTATTACAAAACTAATGAGGTGAAACTTAAAGTGAAAAAGAAAAAATCAAAGAAGAGGCGATAAAATCGCTTCATGTTTCTAAATTTCTTTTTTTTTCTTTTTTCTTCTTCTACTTCCTTACATTCTATCTAAAAGCAGATGGAAGCTATAACTTGAAAATGTTACCGCAAACCAAATTAATGCTTCTTGAGTAGAAAAGGTGAAGTAAAAATAAAATAACCCAATCAGGAAAGCTGAAAACAAAAATGCAAACTTGTAGGTATGAGTAATTCCTCTATGCTTGGTTGGAATTTTTTTGATTAAAATGTATAAAGCCACAAACCATACGATGCCAAGATACCAAGTTTCAGAATATTTGTAGATGTAGATTCCAGCAATGACGAATGCCGAAATCAGACTGACCAAATGACGAATTTTGCTGTTTTTCAAATCAATATCGGGTAACAATGTTGTAAAAGAGGAAAGCGCAACTAGAATGATTATTGTATTTAAAGAAATAGGAGTGATTTGAGAAAAAAAGAAAATACTAAACCAAAATATTACAAGCAACAACCCAAATATCAAATGAATTTTCCAATCTAACATCCAATCACAACATGTTCATAGATAAAGAAGTCATGTTAATCAGGAGCTCATTCAACCACAATTCTTGCATCAACAGCAAAAGCTCCTTTATTCAAAACTATGACAGGGTTTATGTCAAGTTCCTTTATTTTTTTATTCTTCTCAAGTAATCTAGAAGTTTTGATTAAAACACTTTTCAGAGAAGCAATATCATATTTTGTTCCTCTATACCCTTTTAAAATTTTTGATCCTTTGGTTTCATTAATCATATCCTCGGCATTTTTCTCGTTAACAGGAACGACTCTAAAAGAAACATCGTCAAAAAGTTCTGTGAAAATCCCTCCGAGACCAAACATTAGTACTTTTCCAAACTGGATGTCCTCTTTGCCTCCAATGATTATTTCTTGCCCTTTCATCATTTTTTGGACTAAAACTCCTTGAATTCTTGCTTTTTTCATTTTTTTCTTGATGTTCTCCAAAAGAGAATTGAAAGATTTTGTCAATTCCTGCTCATTTCTAATGTCCAAGACCAACGCCTTCACATCAGTCTTATGAACTATATCTGGAGAAACTATTTTCAAAACTAGGGGAAAACCAATTTTTTTAGAAACTTTGACTGCTTCCTCTACTTTCTTGACTAGGAAATATTTTGCAACTGGAATTTTAGCTTTTTCCAAAACCTTCAATGAATCAAAGACCGTAAGTACTTTCATATTTCATTATTTGTTATATTTAAACAATAAGTTTGAGCTATGAAGACTTTTACATCTTTTTTCTGAATCCGGTCAAAAACTTGAACAAAATTGGAAGGAAAGAAACAAAAATAATGAGGATAATGGTCAAAGACAAATTCTCTTTTACTATGGGAATGCTACCAAAATAATAGCCGGCAAGAACAAAGATAAAAACCCAAGCAACTCCTCCTACGATGTTATAAACAAGAAAATGTCCGTATTTCATCCTGCCCATACCAGCGACAAATGGAGCGAATGTACGAATTATTGGAATGAATCTTGCTAAAATTATAGTTTTTCCACCATGCTTCTCGTAGAACTTGTGTGCCATATCTAAATATTCTTTTTTTAAAAAACGTGTGCTTTTTTCCTTGAAGATCTTTGGACCGACAAAGTGCCCTAACCAGTAATTTACTGTGTCTCCACCAATTGCAGCTAAAGTAAGAAGAGCAAGAATCCATTCAATTTTGAGTAATTCGTTGGATGCAAATGTACCGCATATGAAAAGTAAGGAATCTCCAGGGAAAAACGGTGTTAATACAAATCCTGTCTCGGTAAAGATAATTATAAAAAGTATTAAATAGGTCAAAGGCCCGAACTGCTGAATAATCAAACCAAGACTTTGATCGAAATGAAGGATGAAATTAATAAAATTCTCTATTATTCCCATTCTATGATTTTATGATTTTTTATCTAAAAAGAAGTAGCCCCGCGCAGATTCGAACTGCGGTACCCAGGTTTCCTTCTTCATCTTTTATCTGCGCTTTAGACTTGAAGTCCAAAGCCTGGTGTCCTTGACCGCTAGACGACAGGGCTATCTTTAGATTATTGCTTCCTTCATCTTTAAAATGCTTTTTACTTTAAAACTTGCATCCCTTTCTTTGTTATAGCGTAACAAGTCTCTCCGATTGGAGCGACAGAAGAAATAAATCCTTTGTTCATCAATTCTCTTGTAATTATCTCAACTTTTACAACAGGATCATCAACTTTGCCATCTATCAATCTAACTAATTCCTCTTTCTTTGCCAACAATTGCTTACCGATGAAGTCTAAGATCTCCTTCTCTATGCCGTCTGTTTCCATTACATCACTAGTTCTTTTTTGATTTTTGCAACTGTTGGTTTGCCCTGAATTCTTTCAACAATAGTTAATGCAAATTCTAACGCATCTGCTGGTGATTGGCAAGTGAGGATGTTCATATCTCTAACAATTTTGTCAGGCCTTGGGTAAACCAATTCTCTCTCCAACCCAGGATAAATTGTTGCTTTTCTCTTATCAAGTAAACCAGCTTTTGCAAGAACTGCTGGTCCGGTTGAAATAGCAGCAATTAATTTTCCTTTTTCATCCAATCTTTTCAGGATTTCTATAAACTTTGCTGTTCTACTCAAGTTGATGAAAGCAGGAATTCCTCCTGGAACAATGACTCCTTCATATTCTTCAGCACCAATATCAATCAACCTTTTGTCAGTGCTAACTTTTACTCCAGAGGAACTACTTACCTGACTTCCTGTTATTCCTACAGTTTCAATATTAACTCCAGCTTTTCTCAAGATATAAAGAATAGTGAATGCCTCCATTTCATCAAAACCATCTGCGAGAGGGATCATCAATTTCATTGGCTCACTTTAATTAATTTGTTTTCACAAATTAATAAATTGTGAATAAAATGTACAAGCAAGTAATTGTTGTCAGAAAAGATTTGAAACTTGGTTTAGGAAAACTCGCAGCACATGTTGCACATGCTTCTTTAGGTGTTTTAGATAAAGTTGATGAGAAAATTTGGGAGAAATGGAAATCTGAAGGTGCAAAAAAAATTGTTGTGAAAGTAAAAGATTTGAAAGAACTTAAAGAAATCGAGAAAAAAGCAAAGAAGGAAAAACTTCCGATTTATTTAGTTAAGGATGCTGGTCTTACTCAATTAAAATCTGGGACTGTAACTTGTTTAGGAATCGGACCTGTTGAAGAAAAAAGATTAGATAGAGTAACTGGAAAGTTGAAGCTACTTTGAACATTGGGTTGCGTTTGTAAGTTCGGAGCAAAGAATTTTTTTCAGATTATCCTCAGAGACAATTCCAGAATATACCTCATCATTTATAACTACGGAAGGAATGTTAGTTATGTTGTATTTATTCAATAAAATCCTAAGCATTGCCAGATTTATGTTCTTGTCGAGAGGGAAAACCATGAGCTTTTCTTTGAAAGAGTTCTTGAGTAAAGAAAGAATATTTCCTTGAATAATGCAATCGTCACAGTTTTTAGTATCATAGAAATAAAGCACCGAGACGCTATTCATGCCACAATTCTTCCTTATTTTTCCCTGTAATATCCAGTCTTTAATCAACAAGAAAGTGTATTTAGTTTTCAAATCTTTAATTTCGTTTTGTGTGAAAATTATATTTTTTTCAGAATATCCTCCCAGTTGTTCTGCAAGAGAATCCAGATTATTGTTCGTGTCTCTAACAATCTGATTCAAAACAAAGCACGAAGAAGAATCATTCAGGCTCTGAAAATATAAAATTTCTAAATCTATTTCCTGAACTGAAGACTCGATAGAAGTAATTCTTGAAGTCATATCTGATTGAAAATATCGTTCTATAAACAAACCGAGAACTAAACCTATGACAAAAACCACAAAGGTTATGAAAAAAGTTTTTATAAAGACGTTTTGCCTTACCATTTCTTTTTTCTCCTTGCTAATTCAAGAACTAGTGAGGCGAACCAGTTAATCATTATGAGGGTATAGTAGACGAACATATAGAAAGGAATTATGTATATGTTTCTCTTTTTTATTTGTTTTGCAAAATTAAGGGAAATGAATATAACCAACAATGAACTAATGATTGAAATTGCGAAAAAGACTATTGCATATGGTGTAAATAATAAATCAATATTGAATTTTGGAAGATTTCCGATTGCCAAATTTATTTGTTCAATTAGAGGAATGTAATTCATGCTTCTTAGCGATATCAGCAAAGAGTGAAGTAAATTGAAAAAGGATAAGAAAGTCAAATAAATTCCGATTCCTATTGAACTATATCCTGCTATAGGTAAGACAAACCATCCAAGCGTTATGTACTTTCTGCTCAAAATCACATCTTTATGCTTTATTGAGTTTTCAAAATATCCCCTGTACCATCTCACTCTTTGTTTCATCCAAGCACCTAAAGTTTTGGGGATAACAGTCCTAACTGTTGCATCCAAGCAAGTCACAATCTTGTAATTTTTCTTCAACAAAGACAATGCAAAATCCATATCTTCTGTTAACGTATCTGAACTAAATTTTATCTCATCAGCCAATTCTTTTCTCACAAGAGATAAAGTTCCTGGGACTATATAAAAACTATCTAAAAGACTTAGTATTTTCTTGCTTATTGCAGACATGAGATATTCGAGTTCTTGGAATCTAGAAATAATTCCATGCCTTCTGTCTATTTTTATAAAATTTGTTACTGCTCCTACTTCTTTATCATCAAAATATCCAATCATTTTCTTCAAAGTACTTTTTTCAACAATAGTATCTGCATCAACTATTCCGATAATTTCTCCTTTTGCAATTTTTAATCCATGATTGAGGGCAATGGCTTTATTCGCCTGAGGTATTCTGATTAGTTTCGCCCATTTAAACTTTTTGACTTCTTCTGCAGTATTGTCTTTCGAACCATTCTCTATAACTATCGTCTCGATTTTATTTCGAGGATAATCGAGCTTCATTATAGAGCTCAAACATCTTGCTATGCTTTTTTCTTCGTTGTATGCAGGAATTAAAAGGGAAGTTTTTGGGAAGCTCTTGGCAACTTTTTTCTTATAAAGAAATGATTTATTTTGAGATGCCACAAGGAGAAACCAAACATTAAGATAAATTCCAAGAAAAGCTATTCCAAGCAACAAAAGCATCTCGATCATATCAATCAACTAATTTTTGTCTCCATATTAATATTTTTCGGTTTAGCAAAATTAAATGTTCGATTCCAGTATGGTTATGTTAAAGGCAATCATCAAAAATTTGACAGTTGCTAAATCAAATTTATGAGCGTCAGTTCCTGATATGAAGATTGTTCTGTTCTGAACTCTGACTGCAGTTTCATTTGAATATACAGGATGAATCATTGCAATGATTGGATTCTGCAATTTTCCTGTAAGATTTTCGTATGAATCGACTGGATAACTTTTAAACTCTGGGGGACGCTGCCATTTTTCATACAGCATGCTTAACTTTCTTGCTATCTCGAATCCTTCTACTACATATAGAGGATTATCTTTTTCATCCGCAGGTTTGAAAACTATATCAATTCTGCTGATAATCGGACTTCTAATCAAGCTATAAACAGATGCCTCATCTGGATATACTGGAACAGATGCAGCTTCTCTAGGATCTACCCTGAATGGAACTTGCTTACCACCTATAGTTACAATGTAATATTCTGGAGGTCTTGTTGACTGATACCAGACTATTCCTACGACTACAATAATTAAAATGGCTATAACAAAGATTCTTCTTTGTGTTAACCTGATTTTCATACTTTCAGAATTGGTTTTGTAAAAATAAAAAGAAAGGAAAAGTCGTCTGTGCTAATCAACAGACATATTCCTTTAGACAGGTGTTATACCTGCTGATGTAGCTGACGTTATTTTGACTGCACTTGCGGATTGTCCTGCTAGCAATGTATCGTACTGTTGCAATACTGAGGTACATGTTCTTGTATTCTCAGCTGCCCAACCAGCACATAATACCGCAATCTTGCCTGTTGGAATGACTGTACTGTTAGCACTTCCATCGAACACTTGGAGTAATGCAGCATTTTCTGGTATCAGTGATGCTGCTCCGTATGATGGGAATGGAACGCCTAACAATCCAGCTGCAATTTTGTTAACAGCTGGTCCACCAACTACGACTAGATTTGGTCTGCTGGCTACAGCTATTGCGTCAACCTCTGTATCCAACTTTGCTATTGCTGATTTGACAGGTACTACTACTTTAGAGCCACCAGTTGTTGTGGTGCTTACAGTTCCTGGACCTGAGACGATCACAGTTGCTTCGAAGTCTGAGCCATACTTTTCTGGCAGAGAGAATTTGTATTTGTCACCTGGGGCATTGCCGTCAGGATCGTATACAATCAATCCATCAGCTGTTCTGGTATCCTTCTTAAAGCCTGAGACGTCGTAGGTTCCGTACAATATATCGTTAGCCGTGGTTGTATCACCCGTGCTGTGTCCGACATATGTGAAACCGGATGTTGTGTTCTCAAAGTAGAAGTTTAGATTTGGCCCATTCGCTCCTACTAGTGAGGCTGTTACTGTTAATTTGTTTGAAGCATCTGCTGTAGTAATATCAAGGACTGGTTTTGCATCTCGGAAGTTCAGCACGACGGTGGTGGAATCAGTTGAGTTTGCCGCTACTGCGGTTTCCTCTTTGAATTTGTTACCATCGTCAGCATCTTTCCAGAAGATGTTAACTTTACCATCGAATGTACCAGTACTTGTGTTTATTGCAACTGCATCAGTTTTGTGAGTTCCCACTGTGAAGGCATCATGAGTTGATGTCGTTGCTTCCAATAGGATGACTCTCTTTGACGTTATTGCATCAGTTGCACCTGTTGGATAGAGATCTTCAGTTGATGCTCTAATTGTGTAGTCTAAGTACTCACTTGCAGACACTTTGTCTAGACAGATTGTCGCAAATTTGTATGAAGTTGGCAACTGGAAACACTCACCTACTGATGGTGGGTTTTCATCTGCAGTATCAATTGTTTGATACCACTTAACGCCAATTGTTGGACTGTTGGTATTCAAAGCGGCGAGATCCCAGACCCAATTTGGATCGTCTTTATCTTCGCCGATGTAGGCATCACCACTTGTGTATGACTTGGTTGCCTCTATACCTATTACCAATGTTGCAACTCTTTCGGAGAGAACATCGGAATAGAAGGTATCTTTAACCTTTATCTGCAACCCATTGACAGTCTGTGTTCCAGAAACTGTCTTGGTCACTCCGTCTACATCTATTAAGACGGTTGGTGTTGTTCCACTGCCAACGTTTTCTAGTGTAACTTTCTTTCCTTCGACAGTTACACTTTCTCCAACTTGTAGGGTGTATTCATCTCCAACTTGCACTGTCATTGCTGTCGCTGTTGCGCCTGTTATTGTTAGATCTTTACCTAGGAAACTGATTGTTATTGAATCAGTTGATGTAGCGTTTGCTATGTAGTTGTCAGCCTTTAGAGCATCGTCAAACACATACAGGTATTCTATTGCACCTTTCGATGCGTTCAAGAATACACTAGTTCCGAAATCCTCATCTGGACTTGGAACTGTCAATCCTGTGTTCACTGCTATTCCGGCAGTGAGATCTAACTCATCGTGTACATCGTAATCGTTGGTTACTGTACCAATATCTAAGCTAACTGTTGCCTTTTGGAAACCTGCTAGATCTGAATAATCCAAACTGGAACCAAACGCTGTATTTGCGTTCAATCCTGTTCCTGGAACCAAATCTTCAGATTTACCACCAGACACAGATGTTGAGGTACTGGTTGTTGTTGTTCCTTGCTCGCTTCCTAGCCTAACAGCTGCGTCAACAGCACCAACAACGTCAGATGACGCTGCTGTCTGTCCGACTACCACGTAAGCATCTAGCATACCATTCTTCAGCAAGAATGATGGGTACCCGCTGAGAGGATGGTCTGCTAAAGCTGGTGACGCGAATGTTGCTAGTATTGTTATTGCAGTCAAAATTCCTGCAATTGTATTTTTCATTTTATCTACCTTTTTTAACCTTTGCTGCTCACTATCCATAAAAGATAATGAACAGAGCTCGGGTTCTTAGATAACATTTATATATACAATATACTTATAAGTTACTTGAAACAATTTTTGAATTGTTTCTAAAGTAAAAATAATCGGATTAAGACTATACAAGGAATAAAAAGAAAGCACTTAATTGTTTCTAAAGGAATAATAGCTAATATATATTAATTTAGCGGCTTCTTTTTACTTTTTAAAAATAATAAGTAAAAAATTGTTAAACTAGCTTCTTTTTACTTAGTTTTAATCTATTTATTCTCCCCAAATGTTCGATTTCGATAATACCTCTCTTTTCTAGGCTTCTTACTACCCTGCTTACTTTGGCCTTCGACAGGTTTGTTTCCTGGACAACTTTCCTTTGATTTGCAGTTCCTCCAGCTGCAACTATTACATCCATTACCTTTTTCTCATATTCATCAAGAACAGACAATATGACCTCTTGCGGCTTTCTCATTCTACTTAATATGTAGTAAACAGCCAGGATGGCAATAATCCCTACAATAATAGCAACCTGCCAAAGCTCAATTACGTTACCCTTTAAAGACTCGTAAATCAGTTGAAACTTGAGAGCTTGACCTGTCGAAGCATTATATTGACGCCAAAAAACAACTATTCTTCTGCCATCACTGGTTATGCTAGGGTTTTCAGGGAAAAATGTTCTGCCATATTGTGTTTCCGTTGCTTCAGGTAGCACTGTCCCTTCAGGAAGTTTAACAGAACTAAGAACCTCATCTATATTCTGATTTAATGAAAAATCACCACTGAAAACAAAGCTATCATCTAATTTCTTGATAAAATCACTGGTTGTAAAGGTCAAATCTATGGTTTTACTTTGGTTGGTAAGTTGAAGTTGGCAATCAACAAAACTAGCTTGACTAACCTTAACACTACAAACAACAGGACCAGCTGTACTACTAGCATTAAAATCATCTATATGACCAAATATTGTAAATTTGAAATTTTCCTGAGGTTCTAAGAAAGTTAAACTTAACTGCACATTGCTTTTTCCATCATTATCAATGATAGTATTGATTCCATAAAATTTTATTTGCGCGTATGCAACGTTTGCTAAAAAAAGAAAAGATAACAAAAACATTGCAACTATGAGCTTTATCACAAATAGAAATTTTATTCGAATGTATAAATCTTTTACTAAACGATAGAAACGTTTGACTTCAAACCACAATTAGGACATCTATCTTCAGACAAACTTATTTTCTTTACTTTATAACCTTCCCTTATTATTAATGGCTCCCTACAATTGTAGCAGTAAGTGTTTTGTTGTGCATGTTTAGGAACGTTTCCTATGTAGACATATCTCAATCCGGCTTTTTTCGCTTCAGTAATACATTTTTCCAATACTGCAACAGGAGTTGGAGGCAATTCACGTATCTTATCATTTGGTTGAAACTGAACAATGTGAAAAGGAACTTCTGAACCAATTTCAGCATTTATCCATTCAGCTAGGTTCTTACACAACTGGAGATTATCTCCAATCTGAGGAATTATCGTGTTTGTAATTTCAATGTGAAGCCTTTGCTTTTTCATCTGTTTCAAAGCAACAAATAGAGGTGCCGTGTCTTTAACTTCAAAGAATTTTGAATAGAATTGTGGATCAACAGATCCTTGAAAATTGACAGTCACGGCATCAAGATATTTACCAATTTTTTTAATAGCATCATCTGTTGCAAAGCCATTAGTGACAAATATGTTTTTGGTATTGCTTCTATGGGCAGCTTTAGCTGCTCTGTAGGCAAATTCTAAATAGAGAAATGGTTCTATCCCGGAATAACTAATTGACAAACAATTTTTTCCTTCTGCGACTGAAACGATTTTTTCAGGTGTATATTCTTCTCCTATTGTCTCCTCTTGCTTTTTATCTGCAAAAAGTTTTGATGAATCTTGAATAGAAAAATTATCTCCGACAGAAACTATTGAAAAGGTGTTGCTACTAGGATAATAGTGAAATAAAGGCATTTTTTCTATGGGTTCTACAGAAGCATTGATTATTTTACCATAATTCAATGTGAATAGTTTGTTATCAATGTTTTTCTTAACGAGGCAATATCCACTCTTGTCCTTTGTTATAAAACACTTCCTTGCGCACATCATGCATCTGATGCCATTTCTTTCCTTTTTCCAAAGCAACCCTTCTTGCATTTTACCACTAAAAAATCAGTATAAATAATTTATTGGTCAAGCTAACTAATATAGTTCAGTAGCAAGCCCCAGTAGCTCAGTTGGTAATTATTCGATAAAGAGCAATCGCCCCGTAAGCGATAGATCATGGGTTCAAATCCCATCTGGGGCTTTAAAGGAAGTGAGAAAATAGAAATAGTATTACTAATCGAAACGAAAAGTTATCAGAAAGTGAAAGACCTTTTACTGAAAGATAATGTTGTTGGTAGAGCGAGCATTACATATAAAGATGCAAAAATATTTGGAAAAGAAGGTAGTTATTACTTTTACGTATCCGGTTCAGAAGAACAGTGTAAAAAAGCAATAGAACTAACAAAAGATATTGCAAAAAAAGTTAAAAATAAAGAAATGAATGATGTAATTAAGAAAATAAAGGAAGAAGAAAGTCAAGCAATGGAAGGATTCGGAGGGATTTTTGGCTGAAAGCGCCAGTGGTCCAGCCTGGTCTAAGACGCAAGCTTGCCAATTTTAAGTAAAAAGCTTGTGACCCGGGTTCAAATCCCGGCTGGCGCATTGGAATTCTACAGAATAAAGAAATTGTAAAACTTATTAACAGCAAAAAGATATTATAAATTAGTTGATTTCATGCCACTTTTCGGAAGAAAAAAGAAGGAAGAGGCACCAAAACAACAAGATCCTTCTATTCAATTGCCTGTATTCAATGAGGAGATGTTTCCGAAATTAGAAGAATCTCCTAAACAAATTGAGAAAAGTCTTGAAAAGCCGACTCCAATACAACCTCAAATTAACCAAAAAATTGTAGAGAAAAGATATGAAATTCCTACAGAAAAACCTATTGTAATACCTATACAAATTACTCAACCAGTCCAGCACTATCCTCAACCAACCCAAATTCAACCCTCTCAACAATATCCTCAAATTATGGAGAGGCAAACAGTGCCTGTATTTGTAAAACTTGATAGATATAATCAGATATTGCAGTCTATGGATGAATTGAAAAGATCGTTGGAGGTTATTAAAGAAACCGTTGATGTTTTTAATGAATTGGAGAGAGTAAAAACTGATAATTTAAAAATGTTACAATCTGCTATTGATAGAGTTGATAAGAAAATTTTGACACTTGATTCAACATTCACAAGGCCAAGTGGATATGAGGAATCGCGTGAACAAAGCTATACGAATGAAGATTTAGAAGATGAATTGTCTACATTAAGAAAGCAAGTCACTAGCATTAGATCTGAATTGAAAAAATTTGCTTGAAATAATTCTTAAATACTAGTTCTACTTACATAGATTTGCGGGGGTCGCCTAGTCTGGTCAATGGCGCGGCGCTCAAGAAACTCTTGAGCCTTGATTCAAGATGAAATAAGAAACGCCGTAGGTTAGTCCTTTCGTGGGTTCAAATCCCACCCCCCGCATTCAGAAACTATAAATTTGATTTTAAAGCATGCCAAATCAAATTTGTCACATCTACGTTTGCTTCATCTCTTAAGATTGTGTTTGTTAAATAAAGTCTGGAATACTTGTCTTGAATTCTTTTTATTCCATCAGGAAGAACACCGTGAGTAATCAATGCAATAATTTCTATTGCTCCATATTCTTTACATTTATCATAAAAATTAATCAAGGTCCCACCAGTTTCAACTATATCATCAACAGTTCCAACTACTTGGTCCTTTACAAGTTTTCTGAGTTCTTCATCGCTCTGAATTTCTGTTACAAACGAGTTTGTTCTTTGTTTCTTAGCTCCCTTTAATCCGGTTCTTCTTTGAGAACCAACATCAGGTGCTATGTAAATCACACCTGGATAGTCGGCTGAAGCTGCCTGCATTAACAAATTAGCTGCTGAAATATTAACTATCGAATATTTACTCACCCATTTTCTACCAAAAAAATGTGCATCAATCGTATAAATTTTATCTACACCATAATAACGAGTTAATTTTTTTACAATATTCTCAGCAGAGTTCGTTTCCCCAGCCTGAAAAACATCATCTTGCTGTCCATATGGAAAATATGTGAAAAATACTTCTATTGGGCGTGCTGATTTTTCCAAAATTTCCAAAAGCATCTCTAATTCTATCAAACCCCCACTTTGATTCGGACAACCAGAATGAAGAACAACTATTCTACCTTTCAATTCATTAACTCTCGAAATTCTTGTGTAAATCTCGCCATCTGGAAAATATCTCTGACCTTCTTTATTTTTGTCTGGAAATATAACCTCTATGCCTTTTTTGCAAGTCAGTTTTTGTGCGATATGCTCTGCTGCTGTGGTCGGAATTACAACAATGCTCATGCTTAGTAATTATTCAGGAAATGATTTAATATGGTCTTTACTTGTAGCAAGTCATGATAACTTATGAAAAGTTAAAGATTAAAAAGTATGTCAATAAGTGTAAGAAAAAATGGAAAAGAAAATAAAAATTCAAAAAATCTATTTCTCTAGCAGTGTCTCATAGGCTACGAATACCGCTGCAATTAAGGCAAAGACCCATCCAAGTACATCAAATAGTGTCTGTAGAACACCTATCTGAGCTAATAGGCCTCCAGCGGCAAAGTATTTGTCCATGAATGTCGCTGAGAACAGGAAGAAAACTCCTGAAACCCCCAGGAAAGCAAAACCTCTTTCTGCCTTGAACTTAGCGTAATATGCCAAAGCAACTGCTAGAAGGAACGCAACACCTATATCCAATGTTCCCTCTAAGAGTACCATTTGTTCACCTAATGTTGAATTACGCAAAATGAGATAATAAAGACTCCTATAGAGTTTTCATTAATAACTCTTCTTTGGTGGTAACATTTTGTTTAAGTCTTTAAAATTACAGGAATGAAATACATTTTGAGATCAATGATCCAGTTAAGATGCCCAAGATGTAACAGTATTACAAAAGAATTGATTGAATGTGATTCTTGTAAAGTGATTGGCTGTATTAAATGCATAGCAAAGTACAACAAACAATGGATGTGCGGGAATTGCAAATCTGGAAAACCGTATAGTGCATCTACTCCTGAATCAGCAATAGCAAGTATGTTCGGTTAGAAGAGAAATTTTGATTTTATAAAAAGTAAAAAGAAAGAGAATTGGTGAATTACCATTCTTCTTTATCAAAACCTCCAAAATCAGCCTCTTCTTCCTCTTCATCCCATTCTTCATCCCAATCTGATTCTTCGTCTTCTACTGAAACCATTCATTGGTCACCTATAATCTCACTAAAGTGCAATGAAACTATATAAATCTAATGTTTGGCAAGAATCACTATCTGATAGTAAAAATTATTCTTCATCTCATATTTTTTGAATATCTGACTAATGCTGCAAATGATTTAACAGCTCTTTCTGGTGTTAAGAAAACTGGGATTTCATTGTTTTCCAAATTTTCTACAATTTTTTTTGTAAACCTACTACCAACTGCACAACAAATAAACGGTTTCTTGTATTTTTTCATATCAGTCAATATATCAACAATTTGTTCTTTGATTGTTGGCACTTGGAAAAGTGTTATTGCAATAACACCGTCGTAATTTTTGCTTTTCAGACAAGCCTCAATAGCAATTTTATACCTTTCTTCTGTAGCATCTCCGGTGAGATCAATGGGATTGTGTAAAATAACGTGTGGTGGAAAAATCTTTTTGAACAATTTTATCATATCTTTTGTTGGTTCAGGTAATTCCAATCCTTGCCTGGCACATTCATCAGTTGCAAGAACGCCAAATCCACCACCATCAGTTATTACAGCAACTTTGTTTCCTTTTGGAAAAGGTTGCGTGGAAAAAACTTTTGCAAAATCAAAAAGTTCTTCCCAATCACTAGCTTCAATAGCATTCGTCTGATTAAAAACTGCCGAGTAAATTCTTGCAGAGCCAGCTAGAGATCCAGTATGGCTTGCAATTGCTTTTGTCCCCATTTCAGTTTTTCCTGCTTTCAAAATTATTACTGGTTTCGTTTCAACGGTTTTTTTCAAAACATCAACAAATTTTTTTCCTTCAGACTTTATTCCTTCCATATACATGACAATAACTTTTGTCGTTTCATCTTTCCCCAGATATTCAAGAAAATCTGCTTCGTTTAAATCAGAGCTGTTGCCATATGAGATGAATTTTGATATGCCAAATTTTTCATCCGATAGCCAGTCAAGTATAGTCGAACCGACAGCTCCTGATTGGGAAATGAAAGCTATGTTACCAGCTGATGGTCTCTTCATTCTGCTCTGAGATAGAAACAATGTATCAAGTTTTGTATGAGCATCAAGAGTTCCGATACAATTTGGACCCAATAATCTTGTTTTTGATTTCTGTATAATTTTTTTCAATTCATCTTCTAATTTTTTACCTGCTGCTCCTGTCTCAGAAAATCCCCCAGAAACAACTATAACTGATTCTATTTTTTTCTTCACGCATTCTCTCAAAACTTTTGGGACAACATTTGCAGGGATGGCAACTATTGCTAAATCTATTTGATCTTTGATATCGAGAATTGATGAATATACTTCTTTTCCAAGTATCGGAGCTGTGTCAGGGTTTATCGGGAAAATTTTTCCTGGGTATTCGTTTCTGACAAAATTTTGAAGGATTTCATAACCTACTTTCCCAGGGGTATGACTAGCACCTATTATAGCAACTGAGGAGGGATTGAAAAAGGTGTCCAACTTCATACAATATTCATTTGCTTTTAAAGTAAATTTATATTATGCATAGGCTTGCAGAAAGAGTTCATGTGATTGAAAAATCTAAAATCGAAGAGAGTTTGGTTGTTCTTGAGAGGCGTCCTGAAATAATTTCTCTTGGTGCAGGCGAACCTGATTTTCCAGCTCCAAAAAATGTTGTCGAATTTGCAAATAAGATGCTAAAAAAAGGTTTCACACACTATTCGCCTTTGCAAGGAAGGCATGAATTAAGAGAGGCATTAACAAAAAAATTGAAAAAAGAGAATAAAATCGATGTTTCGCCTGATGAAATTGTTATAACCTGTGGATCGAAAGAGGCTTTGCTACTTTCAATGCTAACCGTGATTGACAAAGGACAGAATGTTATAATTCCTGATCCTGGTTATGTTGCATATAGACCAATTGTACAGCTGATTGATGGCATTCCAAAGCATCTGCATCTCAGGGAAGAAGATGGATTTGCCATTCATCCAGAGCAATTGAAAAAACTGATTGATGAAAAGACTAGAGCTATTGTAATAAACACTCCGTCAAACCCAACAGGAACTGTATTGAAGAAAAAAATTTTAGAAGAAATCGCTGATATTGCTGTTGATAGAAATTTAATCATAATTTGTGATGAGGCATATGAAAAACTTATATATGATGATGCGAAGCATGTCAGCATTGCAGGTTTGAATGGAATGATGAAACATGTTATAACAACTCAAACCTTTTCTAAAAGTTATGCTATGTGTGGTTTTAGAGTTGGGTATGCTGTTGCCGCAGCTGATGTGATCAAAGAGATGAAAGAATTCAAGATATGCACTACACTATCTCCACCAACTGCTTACCAGTTAGCAGCTGTTGAAGCTTTAAAAAATTCAGACAAATATGTTCAAAAAATGAGGAAAGAATACAACAGAAGAAGAAAACTGATTGTAAGAAGACTTGATGAAATCCAAAAGACTCGCTGTATCAAACCAGAAGGGGCTTTCTATACTTTTCCAAACATCAAGGAATTAGAGATGAACTCTAAGGAAGTTACAGATTTCTTTCTGAAAAAAGCTAAAGTGCTTGTAATTCCTGGGACTGAATTTGGAGAATTCGGAGAAGGGTTTGTCCGATTGAGTTATGCAACTGCTTATGAGAAAATTGAAAAGGCAATGGAAAGAATTGATCAAGCAATTAGAAAGATTTAAATTCTGATATCATCTATTTGTTTCTGCAGGAGGCCAACAGTTGGGCGGCTAGGGCTCGCCTGTGACCACAAATGCTCTTCATGGTGGAACTGCAACCTAAAGGCGGTGTAACAGTTGCAATTTAGTCCGAATTTCCAACTGAGAAACTTCGCCTTGCAGGGTTGGGTATCTATCGAACAGGGACAGGTCCGGAAGGAAGCATCTCTAAGGTAAATATTTCAATGCTTGTAAGTAACGGAGTGGAGAAGGAAGTTTGGGTAAACTAATTTGCGATTTTACATCCACTTTGGGTGTGCCTTCTGCTCATTTATTAAATAATACTCTATTAAAGGAAAAATTTCCACTGAAACTTTATATTTAAGGAAACACCTGATAAATTCTATGGAAAATTTTTTCATAGCTTTACTCATAATCGTAATATTAGGACTTTATTTAGCCAATTATTTCAATTTCCAAATCCCGAATAATCTTTCTACATTATTCCAAAAATCAACTCAAACAACAGGTGAAACAAAAACAGTTGTAGTGACAGTTCCTGGACAGAACATTAAATTCTCTGAGGCATCAATGTATATACCTGGTGTTGACAGCGAAGGAAAAGGAGTTATCACATTTCTCAAAGTAAGAGCAATTCCAGGTGATGGAAAAATTCTTGTTGATATCAAAGACTTGGGTTTTTTCGTTGACACTCAGCAATCAATAAGAACGGCAGTTGATGTCGCAGCGAAAAATACAGGCATCAACATTTCAGCAGTTGATTTGATGTACACGATTGAAGGTAGTAAAAATACAAGTGCAGGATTTGGTCTTGTTGAAGGTCCATCTGCTGGAGCAGCATTAACAATCACCACAATAGCTGCTCTAGAAAACAAAGAATTGAATAAAAGTGTTGTAATAACGGGAACGATAAATCCTGATGGCAGTATAGGGAAAATTGGTGGCGTTCCAGAAAAAATTGCAGCAGGTAAATCTGTGAATGCAACACTTTTCTTAGTTCCTGAAGGGCAGGGTTTAGGAACGACAGTTAAACCCGTCAGAGAGTGCCAAAAGGTTGGGCCTATAAGATATTGTGTGACTGAATATAGAGAAGAAAAAGTTGATGTGAGCAAAGAATTAGGCATAACTGTGAAAGAAGTTTCAGATATTAAAGAAGCATTAAAATATTTTATATCCTAATTGTTAAACATGAACATGAAAGGTTTATTCACTGGGAATGAAATAAAAGATATTATTCTGACTATTATGGCTTTAACAGTAATTTTTGCTTTTCCAAATTATCTTGATTTGCCCATATATCTTGTAGCTATTATCATTGGTTTTCTCCTTCATGAACTTGCGCATAAATTCATGGCAAGAAAATTTGGGATGGCTGCATACTATAGGATGTGGCCGACAGGGATTATTTTTGGGCTTTTGTTGGCAGGATTTGGATTATTAACAAATACGCCATTAAGGTTTGTAGCACCAGGAGCTGTTGTAATTTATCCATATAGGTTTGGAAGATGGGGCTATAGAATCAAGCACCTTACAACGCGTGAAGAGGGGCTTGTCTCTGTTGTCGGTCCTGGGGTGAATGTTTTCTTTGCTTTCTTATTCATGTTTATTCCCATACCAGGAGCTTTATTCATATCAACTGTAAACGCATTTCTTGCATTTTTCAATCTGCTGCCTATCCCTCCTCTGGACGGAATTAAAGTTTTGAAATGGAACATAGCTGTTTGGGTTTTCTTGATTATACTTTCTGCATTAATGGTTTTGCAGATAATTTAGAGTGATAAACATGCAGATTATAGCAGATTTACAATTGCACTCGAAATACTCCAGAGCTACAAGTAGAGATATGGATATCGAGCATCTTGCGAAAGGAGCGAAAATGAAAGGATTGAATTTGATTGGGACAGGAGATTTCACACATCCTCTTTGGCTTGAAGAGTTGAAAGAAAGATTAAGACCGATTGAATCATCTGGGATATTCGAAACCTTTGGTATGAACTGGATGCTCACTGCAGAAATAAGTACAGTCTATGAACAAGACAAAAAAATAAGAAAAGTGCATCATCTATTTTACGCTCCAAACTTTGACATTATTGAACAAATTAACGATTCTTTAAAAAAATGTGGTGATTTAGAATCTGATGGAAGACCCACTCTTAAGTTAACATCTCCGGAATTTGTTGAAATCATGATGTCAATATCAAAAGAAATTTTGATTTTGCCTTCACATGCATGGACTCCATGGTTTTCCGTTTTTGGGAGCAAATCTGGTTTTAATTCATTGAAAGAATGCTATCAAGATCAAGTAAAGCATATCTTTGCTCTTGAAACTGGATTGAGCAGCGATCCCCCAATGAATTGGAGACTGAGTGAGTTGGATAATGTTACGCTAATGTCAAACTCTGACTCTCATTCACCAAATCCTTGGAGATTAGGAAGAGAAGCAAATGTTTTTGAATTAAAAAAATTTACATACAAGGAGATTTTCGATGCTGTAAAGAATAAAGATAAAGAAAAATTTTTATTCACAGTCGAAACCGACCCAAATTATGGTAAATATCATTATGACGGACATAGAAATTGCGAAATAAATTTGTCTCCAGAAGAATCAAAAAAGTTCAATGGCATCTGCCCAAAATGTGGAAGAAACTTAACAATTGGTGTGTTGCATAGGGTAGAGGAATTAGCTGATAGGCCTGAAGGATTTGTTCCAAAAGATGTCATACCTTTCAAATCACTATTGCCATTATACGAAATCATCTCATTTGCTCTTGGAATTGAACAACTCTATTCACAAAAAGCAATTAAAGAACAGAACAAGTTGATTGAAAATTTTGGAAATGAATTCAATGTTTTATTGAACACCTCAAAACAAGATTTAGTTAAAGTTACTGATGCAAAAATTGCTGATGCAATAATAAAAGTGAGAGAAGGAAGAGTAAAATTCATTCCTGGATATGATGGTGTTTATGGAAGACCTGTATTTAGTGGCCAGGTGCCAAAAAGAAAACCGATTGAACAAAAAAGCTTGAAAGATTATTAGTGGGCCCAGTGAGATTTGAACTCACGATTTTCGCGATGTGAACGCGACGTCTTAACCGCTGGACCATGGGCCCAGGTGACTGATTCTTTTTAGCAATTCTAAATTTATAAAAGCAGAATATTTAATTCGATTCAAATTGGTGGTTTTGCCTTTACAGTTACAGAAGAGACACTTTCTACTGAATATCTGTAACCCGTTGAAAGAGTTATTGAAGACTCAACAAAATCTGTTGCACCGCCTGTACTTAATTGACATACAAGAATTCCGCTTATTCCTTTTCTTAACTGGACTTGTGGATTAGTACAACTTAGACCGCCTTGAGGATTAAATGTCAATGCATCACCATCAACAAATCCTCCGCCATTATTCTGAATGTCAAAGTAAACTGGAATTGTTGCTCCGGTAAAAAGTGTAGTTGGTAATCTTGCCGTCATTGTTATCGGACCTGCAGATGATTTTGGATTGATAATTCCTGTTTGTCTGTTTGGATGGTCTCGTTTATCCTGCAGACTTTGAGCCCTTATAGTTGCAACATAGGATGTTTGATAACCATAAGAGACTTTAACATTTGCCTCATATGACTGATCTACAGGCAGATCTGTTGGTGTTAAGGTCCAAGTCATAGTTTGATAACAGCCTTGAGTCATATCACTAGATACACCGCACAATTCACCTAGAGAACGACTTCTGCCTTCTGCTATTCTCCAAATAGAATCTGGAAGACCTCTTAATTCTGCCGCAACATTTCCTGCTTTAAATCCTCCTTTATTTTCCACTTCTAATGTCAAGTAAACAGCTGAACCACCAACAGTAGAAGAATCACTAAAAGAAAAACTAGTAATTTGAACGCCTGGTCCTCCTCCAGTTTGCCCGACACATCCTGATAAAAAGACAAGACTGAAAACTAATAACAGAGGTATTATTTTGTGCATTATTCTTACCTTATTATTATTTCGAAATGTGTTAATTTAAGTATTTTCCAGAGGTTGCACATTAAAAGTTACTGACTTGGTAAATTCATAAGTGTAGTCAAAATTCAAGGCAACAATCCCGGTCATTTCGTCCTGGGATACATCAGTTGGCTGGAAATTACATACAAGTGTTGAAGGAACTTTAACATCTTCTTTTGCTGCACCACTAGAGTCGAAACTGCATTGCAATTTTGGAGCTATAGCAATTCTATCGAGTATAAGTTTCACTTGATTTTTCGGAATAACTATAGGAGATGGTTTCCCTATTGATGTGCTGATACCGTTGAATGCCATAGTCATAGAAAAAGGTTTGCCTTTATCAGCCCAATATTCGGTAATTGTTTGATCATCTTTCTGTTCTATGCTACCAATCGGCGGCCCAAAATCAACTTGAACAGGACCGACAGAGGATGCACTTTCTATGTATTTAGTTTTAGGACCATTCGGCTTTTTTTCAGGATCAATGATTGGTATGTTGCCTTGTTTAAAACCTGTATAATCATATTTCACATAATAACTTACAGTCAAAGGAATCTTTGTAGTCACATTAGGAACAATCAAAACAATAGAAACTTTTTTTGTATCTAAAGGTTTTATTTCTGAAAAGAAACAAGTGCGATCATCTTTTTGCGTTCCTTCAAAGCAATTTAAATTGCTAATTTTGAATTGTTCTGCTGCTAAATCAAAGAAACTCACCTCAACATTTCTTGCAGCCAGATTTCCATTATGTTGCAATTCAAACTCAATTGAAGTAGAACTCTCAGAATATGGATTCAGTGTTCCTACAACATATCTTTCAAGGGTTATGACATTGTTATTAAGAGTAATCTGGGGACCTTGACCAGTGCAACCTGACAAAAAAATCAATGCAAAAAGGATAAAGATTACTTTTTTCTCCATAACATAAATTTAAGATTTAAAAGTATTATCTTTGTATATGTTCCAAGATTTTATTTCCCAATATTTCTCACAATCTGGCTATAATTTAGTTAACACAACTGTCTATGCTTTTGCAGTTATTGTTGCTGTATATTTGATTTATGAAATTTTGAAAAAATTGAAAATTCCAATGAATAGCTATTTTGCTTTAGCATTATCACCTTACGTGGTCTTTGGTGGAATTTTAAGAGTGCTAAGAGATGTTGGCTATTCAAATTCCTTCTGGTTAGTAACGCCTGGAATTTATATTTTTGTTTTTTTAATAACTTTTCTAACACTGCTAGTTGCTTGGGGTGTTGACAGAAAATTCAAAATACCATATTACAAACTTGTTTTCATTTTCGGTTTGTTACTCGCATCAGTTGCCTTTAGTTTCATCAACATAAGGAATTTTTACGGTTTATTCTTGGCTATCGTAATTTTTCTGCCATTTGCCACAATTTTCAAATTTGCAATTAAATGGAGTAAGGAAAATAAAATTGTAACACTTGTTCAAATATTTGATTCAACAACAACCTTTACCGCTATACAGTTTTTTGGTTATTTGGAGCAACATGTTGTACCCAGATTCTTCATCGGTTTGTTCAGTCCAGTTTCTTTCATAATTTTAAAGATCTTTACAGCCGTTTTAGCACTGGTTTTGATTGACAAATTTTCTAAGGACAAAGAATTCAACTGGTATCTGAAAGTTATAATTGCAATCCTGGGTGGTGCAACTGCAACAAGAGATCTCACTTGTTTAGCCAGTTTGTGTACTCCTCATTGACCAGTTTTCACTATAACTAGTCTGACATCGGTAAGTTGGTAAAAGGCCTCACTTTCTACAGAAAACGATAAAATGTTTTCTCCAGTATTCAAACCAGCTTTATTCTTATCAAAAACTACAGGCGGAAAAGCTCCAAGTGAAGGAGCACCTTTATACACAAGATTATCATTTATTTTTATAATCAAATCGTTCAAAGCATTTGGATTATAGTCAGTGACTTTAAAACTTATTTTTCCAAATTTAAAATTTGTAATATCATTCTCATCCAAATTGAAAGTGAGGTCTTTGAAAGATATTCCTTGAACATTGATTCCAAACTCCGCAGTTCTGAATCTGTATACATTACTCATCCAGAACTTGAGTCCTGGGTTATCGGCCTTAATCTGAACGACATTCGATCTTTTTATCATGTCTTTTGATATTGGTACAATAACTTCTCCATATCCTGGATTCTGTTTGAAAACTTCTTTGTCGTTGAAAATGATAATCAAGTCACCAGCATCATTTTTGCTCTCAACAACCAATCTGATGAAACCATCAGTCACTATATTCAACTTATCTTGATCGATGATGCCGACAAGAGTTGCTGAATTCTCCGACAAATAGCTCTTTGAAATTTCAAAGTTATTCATAGAATCCACTGTTTCAGGACCAACTAGATAGCTTACTTTGAAATCATCAAAAAATATTGTTCTTGTTATATCTCCAGCCGGATATCTTGTCACATTTATGCTAACAGAAATTCTTTTTGTTTCGCCTGTCCTTTCAATTTCAATAGTCCCGAAATGATAACCTTCTCTGATATTGACTGGCACTTTTATGATGGCATCAACTGCCTCTCTGCCATTAACATCAAACTGTTGCCTACTAAAAGTAAACCAGTCACCAACTTCACCCTTAGCAGTAATCGTTACATTTGTTGCAGTACCATTGAAAATTAGAGGAATCACTTTTGTCTGGCCTCTTGTCATGACTAAATTGATGGAATCTGGTGAAACTATCAGAGCACCAGAGGGAGTTAAGAAGCCAATAGTAAGTATGATCAATAGCATAACTCCGCCAAGCAAAATAAATGCAAATTCGTCTATTCTATGGTCAGCCTGTCCTTTACTCAATGACTACACCTAAAATTAGTTTAGATTTTAAGCAATTAACTTTTATGGGTTGCCTTGGCTACCTTTTCTTTAAGGTAGTTATATACCCCGCAACTATGTTTCTCATTCTCTTAGATTCAAAATCGATTAATTCTGCCAGAATTTTCTTATTTTGTTCGAAATGCTGTGTGAATAGCTCAGCGTGTTTTTCCATCAAATCTCTGCTAACGTGCTTAACAAAAGAAGTTTTAATTCTTCCCATAAAGACCACTAAGGCGTTATCCTCGAAATCAAATAATAAGTTACATCAGATTCCTTATCAACAACAGCCCAAAGCATAGTGGCTCTGATGTTATGTGCAAGTCTAACAGCTCTTGACATCTCAGGTAGAGAAAATGCAGCTTCTTCAGGAACAGTATGAACAATCCACTTTGTATGCTCATGGGGTGCTTTAGGCCCTCTCTTCAGTTTAACTCCTCTTTCATAAACTCTAAAATGAGTTCCAAATTTGTATCCAGTTTTTACCAAATAACCTCTTTCTCTCAAATCTCTATACACAACAAATTGCGATTGGAATTGATTGGTGTTCTTGCTTCCAATTCTCATCAGTTCTTCAAAATTTTTATTCTTTTTTCCATTTTCCTTCGAAACAACTTTCAATTTTCCTTTTTCAACAAGGTAAGATGCTTCAATCAGTTCTAGCTCAAGTCTATTCGGATTATCTTCTGGTAATGGTTTTCCAAATCCAGACTCGTCATAAAGACTAGTAGCATCTGTATCTGAAACTATAACTCTGTTTTCTATCAATTCGCCTTTAAACGCTTTTTCTGCCATGTTTTTCACTTGTTATTTGCTAAATAAATATTCATAAATTTTTGCGACTAAATAATTATATAGTCTTCCAATGAGTGTGAAACGTTGCTCGTTATAGTCGATGTAAACAGTAGTACACAAATAGCGAATTTATTAAACGAATATTGCCCTGACATTGCACTTCATGCTGGACAATTGAAAGATGCGCTATCTAAGGGGCGGTTGAAACATCTTTGTCAAAGAGTTCTCGAATACAAAGACCCAAGAATCAGCTCGGGAAAATACTTTGGATCTGATGATTTCATTTATCATGCTCTTTTAGTAACAAACGGTCTTCTTGTAACAAGAGATAGAGAATTTGCAGCCAGATATAAAGAGAGATCTATATTGCTTTACAATGGTGGAGCGGATCCGAAAAAAATTCCAGAAGGATTAATTGTGGAGCATTATGAAGAGGGAGATTATGAACAAGTTTTGAATTTGGTCTTATTACACTTTGGTGAGGAGATAGACCAATTTAAGTTGCAAAATGAACAGAATGGTAAAAAGGAAGTACGTGAATGTAATGATTTATCTAACGCCTAGTTGTAATTTGCACATGTCACAAAATTCTTTATTTTTCCTATCAACATGAGCGACTGAATTAGAGAAAATCATAACACATCTTTCATTCGGACAATGCTTCAATCCAAGCATATGCCCAACTTCATGCTTTGCTTCTTTAATTGCCCTTTCTTTCAGTATTTGTGCATCAAAAGGCTGCCGATAGAATGAAGGATTCAAACGATGAATTGATATTAATGATGCGTTACCTGGAAGTTGTGCTTGACCGAAAACAAAACTCAGGTCTTCAGCATAAAGATCTTCATCGGTAATTGCCAAAATTTTTCCCGGGAAAGTTTTTATGAGGAATGTTAGAACTGCCGCTGCTTTGTATTGCCTTCTCAAAACATTATAAAATTCTTTGGGGATTCCCATGGGCAAAGTACTCTCTGTTACAAAATTCATTGAATTCCTGAGTTCTTCAGTTATTCCTGTCAATATGTCATCCGGAATATTTCCAAATGGAATTATCTTGATTCGAGACATAATAATAAATCATATAGTAAAAGGTAAAAGTTAGTGGGGATGACGAGATTTGAACTCGTAACACATCGCTCTTCAGGCGATTGCTCTCCCGGGTTGAGCTACATCCCCAACTTTATTTTTGTAATGTAACTTGTAGTTTATATTCTTTTTAAATTAATCTTTCAATCCTAGCCTGAACTTCAGTCCTTCAATAACAATAAAGATGATCACACCAAAAGCCATTCTTGCAAATTTCGTTATTTTCCTTTTTCCATATGAAACTTTAACATCAACCTGTTTAACCCTCAATCCTGATTTAATAGACTGAGCGAGTATGGAATTTTCAATTATATAACCACCATGGACTTTTTTAATTTTTTTAATCGCATCGGTTGTAAATGCCATATACCCACAATTTGTGTCTTTGAAGTGAGTTCCAAAAAGCAGATTGAAAGTAAATCTCCATATAAAGTTCCCAAATTTGTTTGCATAAGGTATGTTTTTTGGATCCCTAAACCCAGTGACAATATCCGCTTCTCCTTTTTCTAAAGGTTCAAGAAGTTTGTAAGCATCTTCAGGCCGATATTGCAAATCAGCATCGATTATAACAACATATTTTGCTTTCGGATAATTTTTTACAATATATTTGAATCCCGTGTTTATTGCTTCTCCTTTTCCCTTGTTTGTTTCATGCCTAACCAAAGTATGGCCAAGTTTTTTTACAATTTCAGGAGTAGCATCACTAGAACCATCATCAACAACTATCACCTCAACATCAATATCTTTTTTCAGACGAACTATAACTTCTTCTATTGTCTCTTCCTCATTGAATGCCGGTATCAATGCGTATCGCATAATCTCATTAAGAGAATAATATGTATTTATTTAAATTTTGATGCGCCCTCGGCGCGATTTGAACGCGCGACCATCCGGTTAACAGCTTCACCTGCTTTCGGCATCGGGTGCTCTACCGCTGAGCTACGAGGGCCTAATTATAACTAATCAAGAAATTCTTTGTTCTTAAGCTTTTCTGGCAGGTAAACTTCTGTCATGAACTTAAGGCCTCTTCCCGATAACGCTTCCAATTCAGCTTTAATTTTCTTTTGAACCAACATTTTCAATTGCCTTTGCCATTCAGGGCTCTTGAACCATTCGTAATTCAGGAGTTCATGGGCTCTTTTGATATCAGTCTCCTCAGCCTTTATTGTAAATTTCTGAAGCCCATACTTCTCAATATCATCCATCGTCAATCCTAAGAATTTAGCATTCGGCGTGCCTAATCTGTCTGACACATGACTCAGAGATATTGACCCTCTTTTTATGACAGAATAGATGTAAAGGCCATAAGAATCAATATCTGTCAGAACATAAACAGGCAATTTGAATTCTGTTGACATTCTTTGTATTAATCTTCTTACACCACGGGCAGCCTGACCTTGAGTTGTTAAAAGTATACATTTGTGCTTTTGCCAGAATTTGTCTTCATGCAATCTTTCAAACGCAGCGTTCTTTTCAATGACTAAAATGAAATCTGCCTTGACTTTTTTGAGTTTTATATCTTCCACATTTGAAGGTATGCTCCAGCCTCCCGAACCTAATTTAGACCAATCAACTGTATCTCCTCTGTCTTCAATTATCACATCACCAACAACTCTTCCGCGAACGTCTGCTGAAAGGTGAAGTTGTTCTCTCAAAATGTCAAGTGCAACCTCCAAATCAACAACAATAGGATCAGATTCACTTTGCTCATCAAAGGTATTTTCATTGGAATTAGGAAATGTTCTTTTCACTGCATAGAAAGCATCTCTAAGAGATGTGTGTATATTCTCTTCTAACAACTCTTTTGCAAAAGAAGCAATCATCATTGTTTGTGTAAACTTTTTAGCATGAGCCACGTTGAAAAAGAAGCGTTTTGCTGATTTATCACCAAGCGTGAGCATTCCGGTCTTGCTATCGTATACAACATTTGAAAGAGTTCTCAAAGGAATGTCAATATTAGGATTTTCTCCTTTCTCAACATCTTTCACAACCTTTTCTCCCATTTCTTCAAGTTTCTTTTTCGCTTCTCTCATTCTCTTTCACTTCTTTTTCTTTTTCACTTTCTTCCTTCATTCCCTCAACAATTTCTGTTTTCTTCTTAATCATATTCTCAAACTTCTTTAAAATAGTTTTTGAATCTTTGTTCGTCAGTTTTCCCAGTGATTCAGCAACAACAGGAATATATCTTTCAAAAATTTGCTTACGCACGGCTTGTGCTTGCGTTCTTTTTCTTTGATTGATGAAATGTGAAAGTTTTCTTCCTGCATCCTGTAAAGCAAGTTTAATTTCTTTGACAATTTCAGGATATTCAGCTATTGCCTGCTTTCCTTCTGAGGTGAAGGGAACCCAAACTGATGCAAAATGAATTAAAATTGCAAGAGGCCCTTGGGGTAGGCTTCCATTTGACTGAGCAAGTCCGTAAGAACGCCAGTTAACTCCTGTTGCTGCAGATGCCGTTGCACAATCACTTTGGTGATAAAGAAGTGGAACTTTATTTGCAAATCTAAATAACTGAGCTGTATCTTGATCTGTCAGTTCTCCACCGTATGCAAATCCTACTTCAACCTGGAATGGATTACCTCTATAAACTGTTGGTGGTCTAGTCACGGCAACAAAAAATTCTGCCTTCAATTCTTTTTTCAATCCTTCTACTATCACATGTTCTTCCATTGGACTTAGAACATTGGTTGGTGGCGCAATAAGTTTGACTATTTGCATTGATTTGTGAAGTTTGTCAGATTCTTCTGGAGTCAAACTTTGAGGCTTTCTGTTCAACTCTATTTTTGCAAGTTTACAAATTTGCTCTGCAGATCCTCTACCAACTCGTGAAAATTCTGATGTTAAAAACCCTATGACGTTTCTTGCTTTTGTATTTGCCAACATTCTTCTTAGTATTCCAAGCTCTATCCCATATGGATGCGGCTTAATTTCCTTTGGCTGCTTTGGAGTTTCTTTCAATTTTCTGTCAAAAATAATTTTTCCATTTGGGCCATCATAAATAATTTTTACATGGGGATTTGCAATTGCTGTCTGCTTCATATATTCAGCTACAGATTGTTTTCCTTCTATGTAACGTCCTTCAGCTTCCATTTCAATCTTAATACCATGCCACTTGTCAGGATTTCTCTGTTCCTTGTGTGAAAAAATATGAGGTTGATTTTTTGCTACATTTATTCCAAGATCAAATTCATGAATTGCTTTTCCTGTTGAAGAAATTATTTTTGTATGTTTTCCTGTTGTTAACTGCGAGTATAGTATTGCTCCAGAAACTCCAATTCCCTGTGTACCTCTAGATTGTCTAAGTCGATGAAACTTGCTTCCATAAAGCAGAGAGCCAAAGGCCAAAGGAACTTTGTCTGCGATTACACCAGGACCATTATCTTCGCCAGAAATTCTAAATCTATCTGGCCCAACTTCTTTGATCTGAATTTTTATGTCGGCAAGGATTCCGGCTTCATCAGCAGCATCAAGTGAATTATCAACAATCTCTTTAACAATTGTGATTAATGATTTAGTTGGATTTTCATATCCAAGCAGATGTCTATTTTTTTCAAAAAATTCTGCTACCGAAACTTCACGCATAGCCTTTGCCATTTCTTCTGCAGTTATAATTCCTTGTTCAGCCATCCTTCTTCACCTTTGTTTCAATAAAAACTACGGTTCCGCATTTTCTGCATGTCAAGACAGGTGTTATCCATCCAGCACCTCTCACATCACTTGTGAAAGCTTGGCATTTCGGACAAAACCATTCTTTTTTCTCGCGAATAATTTCATCCCCTGTTCTCTTCCAAAAATCTGTATACACTACCATGGAGTCTACCCCTTAAAAGCATTTCTATTGCTTTTCTTGCAATACTTGCTCTATCCCATTTTCCTATAATTGAAATTGTTTTTCCATAAATTGAAACTTTCACGTCAGCATATCTTTCAATTAAGTTTTTTGCTTTTCCTTTTGTCCCAATTACTCTTCCTCTCAAAACTTCTAACCTGTTCTTTGATTTTCCAGCAAATTCTTGAACATCTATGATTTCTAAAGAATATTCTTCATCAAGCAAATCAAAAGAGGTATTCATGTCAAATCCCCTTCCAAACGCTTTCAAAACCTCTTTTGCTTTAAGAATTTTTAACGCATCATCAGATTCAATTTCAATACTTTCATTAAGAATAATTTTGACTTGAGAATATTCCTGAAATCTTTTTTGCATCCTTGGATCTGCTTTCAATAATTTCATTCTTTCTTCAGGAATTGAAATATAGTCTAACATAGAATACCTCTAAATATTTACAATTATAAAGTGAATAAAAATCACTCTACAGAAATAGTTTTTGCATATCCTTTTCTTCTCAACCAATTTGCCTGTGTTGAGGTGTATCTAAAATCAACATCTCCTCTCTCATTGCTTTGAACATGCCATGGGGTGATAAGAACTAAATCTCCGGGTTTGACCCAAACTCTTTTCCTTAATCTCCCTGGTATTCTGCAAATTCTTATGTTCCCATCATTGCAATGAACTCTCAATTTATCTCCTCCAAGCATCATCTCCACGACTCCTAGGACTTCACCTTCTTTTGGAATTCTGATTCTGGAAATCTCTACTTCTTCTTTGGTTGGTTCATCTTTCCTTGCCATCTATTTCGACCATTCACATTGATTAATGATGCACAAGCAATGGTATCCTTTATCTTTTGGGTAAGGTGGATTATATTCGCATGTTGAAACTAATGGTTCCTCAAATTTAGTTTGGCAAATTTCTAGATTGCATCCAGTAATAATGCAATCGCTTGAACTCGTACATCTGCCTTTTGTTGAAGAACCATGAAAATCTTGATTTTGAGTTTCATTTGTAAAAGTTGGGATTTCCACATTTTGGAAAAAAACAAGCAGAAGAACAATGGCTATAGCTATAATGAGGATAACAAAGAACTGTCTATCCCATTTTATCTCAGACAATTTTACCAATCAATCACCTATAGATACTAATATAGTATCTCTATAAACCCTTTTCCCTCCTTTCATTCCTGAAAGCTTTCTAGATATCTTTTTTTCTGCTCCGAATTTATTTTTTAATTTTTTCGCAACTTCATTTGCTACAGATCTAGAACCAATGTATACATCAAATCCATTTTTAGAATCCTCAATTTTTGATATGAATGCAGATTTATTTTGCTTAGCAAGAAGGTTGATTTGATTTTTTACTTCTTGTTCTAATCTTTCATGCAGTTGCTTTGGAGATCTGACTTGCAAGACTGCTTGAAAATATCCACTTTTTTTCATCGAGCAAGATTGACAAAGAATTGATTTGATGACTAGCTCAGATGTTTTTTCTTCTTTCTTTTCCAAATCATCAAATTTCAAATCTAAATTTAAATGAATCTTATTTTTCTCTATACGATAGGTAGCATTAGTTATTTCAGGGTTCTCTAGCAAATCCGGCAAAAACAAATCAATTGTATTTTCTAGTGTGTGGGATTCTTTTTGATCAATAAAATACTTGCCACATGATTTACAAATCTTGACAATAATCCTATCTGGAATATCTTTTACCAAAGAAAATTTTTCAAGAAAACAATCTTTACACAAGTCATTATATAGTTTCTCTACAGACCTTCCACACTTTGGACAGAATTTTTCTCGCATAATTCTAATTGCCTAGGGTTATTTAAAATGGTAAAAAGCTGCCCCTAGGGTACATCAATAACGCAACAGTCAATATGATTATTGCTATTATTAACAAAAGCAAGTAAATTTTCATTCTTCCTCCGAACATATTCAAAATATTCATGTCTTCACCAAATTAAATTTATAAAGATACTTGTATTTATTTAAAGCAGGTGCCACTGTAGCTCAGTTGGTAGAGCAATCGCCCTGTATTCCAGACAGGTAAGCGATAGGTCGAGGGTTCAAATCCCTCCAGTGGCTTTGATTAAATGACAGAATTTGTAAAAGTTGCAAAAACTTCTGACTTGAAGCCTGGAAAAGCAAAGATTGTAAAGGCAAAAGATAAAGAAATTGCTTTGTATAATGTCGATGGAAAGTTCTATGCGACACAAAATGAATGCACTCATGAAGGAGGTCCGTTGGGTGAAGGAGATTTGGATGGCAAAATTATTACATGTCCTTGGCATACATCAATGTTTGACATCACAACCGGAAAAGTTCTTGGCCCTCCTGCTTCTGAGGATGTTAAAGCATACAGAGTAAAGGTTAAAGGTGAAGATGTTTTTGTTGAAATCTGACTCAACCTTTTCCAAGAAAATCAGCGTCAATAATGGATGACAATGTCATCATTCGTGTAATTCTTAAAACCTTGAATGAAGCTGGTGAGTTTTCTATTTTTTGAAAGAACCTTTTCATCATCAGTCCTTTTCGTATAGAACCTCCTAATCTTTTCTTCCATCTCTTTTCATAATTTTTCATCAAGAATTTCTCAGAAAAATCATTCTTCTCAAGAGTTTTAACACTAGCCTCACCTGCGATCTCAGCTCCGATCTTTCCATAAATTAATCCGCCTGCAGAGAATGGCTTGACTTGAGCAGCTGCATCACCGACTAGAAGAACTCTATCTGTAACTGACTTCTTTATCAATCCGTATCTAATGGTGTCGCCAACTTTGTTGCTTATCTGAGTTTTTTCTCCAGCTCTCATTTTGATGAAATTTTCTAAGAATTGAACTGGGTTTACATGGCCCATCAAACCAATTCTTGATAGTTCATCACTTTCAGGAACAGACCATGCAAAGGCTCTTGGAGCAATATTTTTACCAAACCAAAGTTCAGCTATATCTGAATCATAAGCTCCAGTTGCACAAACTTGAGCTAAAAGATATTGACCTTTTGGCAATTCCAAACCAAATCTCTTTGCAACAGAGGAGTTTGGTCCATCAGCACCAACAATCAGCTTTGTTTTGAAATTACCATCAGATGTAACTACCTCTTCATTCTGATAATCGATAAATCTTGTAGAATATTTGAATTGTACTCCTGCTTTTACAGCTTCTGTCTCTCTAAATTTATCATATCCAGCTCTATCCAATACATAGAATGGTTCTTTTGATTCAACTTCAAAATATTCATTTTTACAAATAAATTTTGCCCATTTAATCTCATTTACAATAATGTTGTTTGGTATCTTGCCTATTTTCTTACTGACAAAGCCGGTACATTGGGTTGGTATTCCAATTTCTGGATGTTCTTCAACAATCAAAACTTTATGCCCAGATTTGGAGATTATTTCGCCTGCCCTGCAACCAGCTGGCCCTCCACCGACTATTACAACATCAAAATTCATTTCAACCAGTGCTCTGATTATTTACCAAATTTCCTTTGAACAGAATTATACCATTTAATTGCCTTGACCAGTTCTCTTTTTGTAAAATCAGGCAAAAGAGTATTTGTAACATACATTTCTGCATAAGCAGTTTGCCAAAGGAAAAAGTTCGATAATCTGCTCATTCCCCCAGTTCTTATGACTAAATCTATAGGAGATGAAACAAATAGATTCTTCTCAATTGTTTTTTGGGTTATTTGTATTCTACCAGTTTTTAGAACTTTTTCTGCAATATTTTTGAAAGCACTCGTTATTTCGAATTTTCCACCATAAGCTACCATTATGTTTAGCAGTTTTTTTCTGTATTTTGCTGTTTTTTTCATCAGCTTTTCCATGAGTATTATAAGTTTTCTGGGCAGCCTTTTCAAATCTCCGAAAAATTTCACCCTGACTTCATATTTGTCAAATATCTCTCCATCATCCAAGTATTTTTCCATAAACTTGCACATTAGTTCAAAAATTTTGGTTAGCTCTCTTTTTGGTCTGTTCAAATTTTCTGTGGATAAAGCCCATAAAGATACTTGAGGGATGTTTAACTCCAAACACCAATGGAGAAATTTGTCTATAGTTTTTGATCCTTCTTCATGGCCGAGCCAGATGTCTAAACTTCTCTTTGTAGCCCATCTTCTATTACCGTCTGGTATCAATGCAATGTGATTTGGTATCTGCATATAAACCTTAATTAGTTTGGTATATACAAAAATTAAAAGATTACTGAAATACTGTTCTACTCGATAATTTCAAGTAGCAAACAATTAAACCCCAATAATTTATAGATTTTATATGGCTATAGCAGATATTTTGATAGGTTATTCGATTACAGCAGGAATAATGGCTTCTTTATTAATAATATTTAGTCTGTTCTTTGAAAAGGGCAAGAAGAAGTCTAGAAACCTTTTGATATGGGCTGCTCTTTTCTTAGCAAGCTCATTCGCAATTTCTGAGAATGCTTTCTGGCAAGAAGGCTATAATTTGTTTACCCTAGTTTTCAGTTTCAACTTTCCATTGATAGTTTATTTTGGCATATGGTTTGCGTTTTTAGTCTGGATCTTTGAAATGAGAAAGGAGAGGAAGATATGGTTAATACTTCTTGTTCTTTTAATCATCACAATCATCATAGCTGTGAATTGTATGAATTGCATAAGGTTTTAAAGATTGAATTGATAGTTTTAGCTTAGGGGGTCGTGGTCCAACCTGGCTAAGACAACAGGCTCCAGTTTGATTATTGGAGCACAGATTCCAAGATGAAGAAACCTGTTAATGCGGGTTCAAATCCCGTCGACCCCATTTTAAATTTCTTCAATTACTTTTTTAATCCAATTTGGAATATTAGATTTGTGCACATCATCTTTTTTAATCCAAATGAAGGATTCATGCTCTCGACTAAGATTTATATTATTACTCACTAATTCGCACAAGAAATTTTTACAATATAAATAAACATCTTTTTGAGGAATTTCAAATTCTGAGATGTTCAGGAATTTAATAATTCTGATTTCACATCCAATTTCTTCTTTTACTTCCCGTTTTAAAGCTTCCTCATCACTTTCATTACCATCTTTCCTTCCACCTGGTAAATCATAAGCACTTATGAACCAATCTCCACTAGATCTTTTAAGCAAAAAAATCTTGTTGTCTTTAAGAATTGCTGCTTTGACGGCAAAGGCTTCTTTCATTTCTTCCAACCATATTTTCCAGTTAAAGGAACAAAAACAACTCCACCTAAGTTTTTTCTAATTAATTTCCCATCCTTAGTTTTCTCAGCATAAACAAGTTCTTGGTGCCCTGATGGCGGACCAATTATCGAAATTATTATGCTACCTACTTTTAACTGATCAATAAGTGGTTTCGGAAAATCAGGAGCTGTGGCTGAAACTAAAATTTTATCAAATGGGGCCTCTTCTGGCAAACCCATAGAGCCATCTCCAAGAATTAGTTTTACTTTTTCAGAATATCCTGCTTTTTCCAAATTTTTTTTAGCGAATTCAAAAGTTTCAGGAGTAATCTCTATTCCAAACACTTTACCTTTTTTCCCGACAATTTCTTTCATGTAAGCTAATAAAATTCCAGAACCGGCACCAACTTCCAAAACTTTATCTCCAGGTTTGAGCTTCAATGCTGATAAAGAGATTGCATGCATGTGTGGAGCGGATATTGTCGCTCCACCAGGTATCTGAAGTGGAACATCCAAATAAGCATCTTTCAGATATTCTTTAAACACGAATAACTCTCGCTTAACCTTCAACATTGCTCGCCTAACTTCAGGGGCTCTTATATAATCCATGGCTTCCAAATTTTCGACAATTTGTTTCCGTTGTTTTAAGAATTGGTCCATCAATCTTTAATTGAGTCTAAGAGAATTTGAATTTATGGATACTGTTGAGAAAGTTGTTCATGACATAAAAAGTGTGAAAATCCAAGGCGCAAAACAGATTGCAGTTCATACCCTCAAATTCCTAAAAAAATTTTGTAAGAAAAATGGGTTTGGTTTAAAGTTTGAGGTGGCTGCTAAGATAATAGAAGATGCTAGGCCAACTGCGGTTGTCCTGCATAACTGCATAGAAATTTTGAAGGAAAATAGGAAATTGAAAACAATCGATACCTTGTTAAGACAATTGGATACTTCTAGCAAAAAAATTGCAAAAAAAGGAAGCAAATTGATTAAAAATAATTACAAGATAATGACTCACTGCCATTCTGGAGAAGCTTTAACAATAATAAAACAGGCTTGGAAAGATGGGAAGAAGATTTCTGTTATTGCCACAGAAACCGACCCTTTAGAGCAGGGAGTGAAAACAGCAAAGGAGTTAGCCAAATTAAAAATTCCTGTCACATTGATCACAGATAATGCTGTTGGATTTTTCATGCCAGAAGTAGATTGTGTTATAGTTGGAAGTGATGCCCTGCGTGTTAACGGAAGTGTGAATAAAATTGGTACTTCTTTGCTTGCACTGGCTGCAAAGAAAAATAAAAAACCATTTTATGTTGCTGCAGATCTGTTCAAACTTGATAGAAGAAAGAAATTTGTTATTGAAGAAAGATCAGAAAAAGAAGTTTACAAAGAATTGTTACACCCTGGAAAATTAAAAGGAATAAAAATCCGTAATCCAGCTTTTGATGTAACTAACTGGAAATTTGTTTCTATAGTGATTACTGAAAAAGGAGTATTGAAACCAAATAAAATTCTGAGGTTGCTGAAATGAAGTATGAAGATTACGTTGATTTGAAATACAGACCTGATAAAAGTGATTTAATTTGTGAATTCTTCATCGAGCCGTTGGGAATGAGCTTAAAGAAAGCTGCAGGAGGAGTTGCTGCGGAGAGTAGCATAGGAACCTGGGCTGAGACTACAACCACTAAACCATATGTTGAAAAGCTGGCTGCAAAAGTTTTTGAATTGAAAGGAAATCAAATAAAAATTGCTTATCCTATAGAACTTTTTGAACCTGGTAATATGCCAAACATCCTAAGCAGCGTGGCAGGAAATGTTTTCGGCTTAAAAGATTTGAAAAATTTGAGGCTCAACGATATTCACATTCCTGAAAACTTGTTAAGAAGTTTTAAAGGTCCAAAATATGGAATTCAAGGAATAAGAAAAATTCTGAAGATTCCAAAAAGACCTCTGCTTGGCACTATTGTGAAACCAAAGCTTGGTCTTAAAACAAAGGATCATGCCAAAGTTGCATATGATGCTTGGGTTGGGGGTTGCGACATTGTAAAAGATGATGAAAATCTATCTTCACAAACTTTCAATCGATTTGAAGAAAGGCTCAAAAAAACTGTTAAAGCAAAACAAAAAGCTGAAAGAGAAACTGGTGAAAAGAAGATCTACATGATTAACATAACCTCCGAAACCGAAGAAATGCTGAGACGAGCAAAGCTAGTCAAAGATTATGGAAATGAATATGTGATGGTTGATATAATTACACTCGGTTGGGCAGCTTTGCAGACTTTGAGAAACAAAGATTTTGATCTTGTTCTGCATGCTCATCGTGCTGGTCATGCTACATTTACAAAAAATCCCAAGCATGGAATTTCTATGAAAGTCATTGCAAGATTGACAAGAATTGTTGGACTTGACCAGTTACATGTTGGAACAGTTGTTGGAAAGATGTATGAAACAAAAAAAGAAGTTCTAGAAAATTGTGATGCACTTGAAGGAAAAATGTGGAAATTTAAACCAGTCATGCCAGTTGCTTCTGGTGGCCTGCACCAAATGCACATTCCAGATTTAGTAAAAATATTTGGTAATGACGTTGTCATCCAAATAGGTGGTGGAATACACGCATTAGGTACTTATACCGGTGCGATGGCCGCAAGGCAAGCTATTGAAGCGAGTATGAAGAGTATGCTACTAAAGGAATATGCAAAGAAACACAAGGAACTGAGGATTGCACTGGAGAAATGGGAATATTTAACTTAGGTGAATTTGACAGTGACAAAAGGAAAAATAATACTCACACCTCTTGCATTAATTTTTTTGGCAATTTCACTTGTTATGGCCTATCGCTACTACAAACAAGCAATTCCTGAGCCAATTATACTAACAACTACTACACAGGCAACTATTCTAACCACTACAACGACGTTGTACATCTTTAATCCGAAATGCAATTCAGACAGTGATTGTGAATGGCAAGCGTCAAATTGTTGCACAGAAAATGCCGGAGCTCAATGGGAATGTGCAAAGAAAGGAAAGTTTTTAGAAGTCTGCAACAATACATACGTGCTTTGCCCACAAGTTTTATCTCCAAAACCGACAAATCCATGTATATGCGTTAATCGGGAGTGTACTGTATGAAGCTAAGAGCTAAATATTTGGGCTTAGAAACAGGTGGCAAGCCAATTGTTATTTTAAACAAAGAGGATGCTGAAGATCTGGGAATAAGAAGCCTTGGGAGAGTTGTTTTGGAATTTGGAAGACACAAATTGACTTCTATAGTTGACATAACAAACAAAGTAGTTTCAAAAGGAAGCATTGGTGTAAGTGATACCGTAAAAGATTTCTTTAAATTTAAACATGGGGAGGAAGTAGAGGTCAACATATCTAGCTCTCCCTCATCACTTCAGTTCATCATAAACAAAGTGAAAGGAAGAAAACTTTCGTATGAAGAACTTCTTGAAGTTGTAAAAGATGTAGTCCAAGGAAATTTGAGTGAAATCGAGATTGCTGCTTTTGTTACGGCCCTTCATCTTCAGGGAATTGATTTGGATGAGGCAGCGAGCCTTAGTAGAGCGATGGTTGAAACAGGACAAACACTAAATCTAAGCAGAAAGTTAATCGTTGACAAGCATTCTGTTGGTGGGGTTCCTGGAGACAAGACAACCATTCTTGTCGTCCCAATAGTTGCAGCTGCTGGGTTGGTGATTCCGAAAACATCTTCAAGAGCAATAACTTCTGCAGCTGGAACTGCGGATAGAGCAGAATGCTTGATGCCTGTCAATATCAGCATTGAAGAAGTCAAAAGGGTGGTTGATAAGACTAATGGATGCATAGTTTGGGGTGGCTCTTTTGCATTAGCTCCTGCTGATGATATTTTTATTCAAGTCGAATATCCCCTATCAATTGATCCCTTGTTGCTTCCGTCAATAATGGCTAAAAAGAAAGCGGTTGGAACGAACTTTCTAGCTCTAGATATACCGACTGGAAGAGGAGCAAAAATAAAAACAATCGGCGATGCGGATATTCTTGCAAAAGATTTCATAATATTAGGCAAAAAAGTTGGAATAAATGTTCAATGTGCATTGACCTATGGTGAGCAACCCATCGGTCATACGATCGGATCTGCCTTAGAAGCAAAAGAAGCTTTAGAAGTTTTGATGAGAATAAAGAATGAAAGGGATTTGATCGATAAAGCTACTCATATAGCTGGATTGATTTTTGATATGGTTGGAAAGAAAAACGGAACCCAGTTGGCTTTAGACATTTTGAAATCAGGGAGTGCTGAGAAGAAGCTTAGAGAGATAATAATGATGCAAGGTGGTGATCCGGAAATAAAACCAGAAGATATTGAAATAGGGAGTTATGGAGTTGATTTCGAATCAGATAGAGATGGTATTGTTTTGTGGATCAACAATGGTGGATTGGTTGACATAGCACGAGCTGCAGGATCTCCAAAGTACAAAGGAGCAGGAATAATTCTTCACAAAAAACTTGGTGACCCTGTTAAAAAAGGTGAAAAACTCTTTACGGTTTATGCTGAGAAAGATGTTAAATTGGAAAAAGTAAGCAAAAGTCTTGAATCTTCAAGAGTCATTGGAATTGGAACCAGAATGGAAATGCTCATTCATGAAGTGAAAGAAATAGAAACTCCACACAAGAGATTCATACTTGAAAGATAATCAACGAAGTACGCTTGCTACTACTGCTTTTGGTGTTGCTGTTCCTGCTAAGAGATATGTGGCAACAGTGATAGAAATTATTACAACTAGAAAAATTATCAGAAGAAGGATGACAAAATTCCTGAGCCTCATATTTACTTCTTCGACTATTAAGATTAAGTGCTTTTCTTTTTGCTAGCTCTGTTTATTTTGATAAGGTTATTGTAATTGTTGATACGTTTATTTTAGTTTTATCTTCGAGCTCTCTTTCTTCTGTTCCAATTTGTATAGATTTTACTTCCAAGCCATTGACAAATCTTCTTCGGACAATCTCTGCAACATCAACTGCTCTCGATATCGCTTTTCCTCTTGCTTTGATGAAAACTTCTTTCTTCCCGTCACTGAATTGAGTTATTACTCCAAGAACATATGCCATAGAAGGCTTTCGTCCTACGAAGATTGTATTGTCTTCTTGAGCTTCTCGATTTTCAGCCATTAGTTCACCTCCAAGTTATCATGACTTACTGTAATGCTTGCCTGATTATTGTAAATTACAACATCAAGATTTAAATGTTTTTTTATAAGGAGCATTTCAGCTTTTAGTTGCATTCTCTATTGCTTCCTTAAAATAATCGTATGGTTTATCTATTGGTATCCAATAATCATCGTTTATCCGAGCTACACCACTTACTAACAAGCCTTTTTCTTTTCCATATTCGATATCCATCTTTACTCTCTTGTAAGTTGCGTTACTATCTAAGCAAGCATCAAACAAATCTGTATTCAAGTTCAATTGCTTTGCATATTCCTTAAGATTATTTGGTGATAATCCTATACCACTCCCGCATGCGTTGTTTCCTATCTCAATCAATTTTGCAAAGAGCAGATTATGATATTCCCAAAACTTTTCCTGATCTGCTGCACATTCTGCAGCAATAGCAGCATCAAAAGAACGGTTGTAATAAGTTTTAGGGAAATGTTTGTAAATAAGCTGAACTCGGCCTGTGTCTATGTATTCTTTCTCAAGCTTAGGTTCAATCTCTATCCAAAAAACTTTTGAGCGGAAGCACTGATAGTCGCTAAAAACTGTAAGATTCACTGTGGCATTAGCTAATCCTTTTGTGTGAACAACAAAAGGTGATTGAAATTCATACACGGGTCTTGATTTCGGCAAAAACAAGTAGATTAACACTAAGAGAAAAACTATCATCAAAAATATCAAATTGTTCAAAGAATGTTTTCTTTTCATGCTTCTTCCTGGCTATGGAACAGACAACGCATACCTTTGATCAAGAGCATAGAACGATATGCCTATGGCTATTTCTGGCGATGGCTCTCCTTCATGGCCACAAATTGCGCATGGTAGCAACCAATCAAAGTTCGTATCAACAATGAACTTTAGATATCTGTCTCCCTTAATCTGGTCAAAAATTTTTTTGGGACTTTTAGTTTTGTTCACTTGCTGAAGCGGTTGGCGTTCGATTCCATTTGTGATTATTATGTTTCCACACAACTCATCTGCAGCTGGTCTATCATTCTTAGCACATGGCAAGATAGTAGGTCTTGGGTCGAGATTATGACAATCTACATAAACAACTCCTGCACAAAAACAATTAATATTGTAACCAACTTCTACATAAGGGTCTGAAAATGTCTTGTTTAAATCTTGAGAAGCTTTATTTGCTGCGGCTTCTACGCATGCACGCAAACTTGGTGGAATTCTGTAATCGCATACCACATTATCCGAACCTGTGACTAGAGAGAAGAAATTAAATTCATTTCGGACACATTCAAAAATGTCTTGCGGAAGAGTGGTCTGGTATGTCCAGTCTTTGAATTTCCTATAAAGATACCAAAATCTAACTTGTGACGTCTCTGTTGAAATATCATTAGTTGAGTTTGCATGTTCTTCATTCTCTCTTATTGCTAAAGAACTTCCAAAGTTACCTGTATTGTATTTTTCATCATTTGACCCAGAATTAACACTGTCTTCGCTCACGTCAACATTAGAGCAAGTAAAATTGGAATAAGAAATGTTGAGGAAATCTTCTATGTACAAGTTTTTCATGTATTTGTTAAGGAATGCTTGATTTTCCGTTCCAAGAAAATATCGAACATCTCCAACGGCTGGTGGCTGTCTATCAAAATTTTTGATCCAAGTGACTGAAGAATTGCTACCACCTTTCAAAGCAACATCCTTTGCAGCTGCATGTGAAGCTAGAAGAGCCGATTGTCTGGAGAATCCTTTCAACTCATCTAGATAAGTTATAATCTTAGAAAGTTCAATGTCTTTCAAACCACTTTTTTGTAGGGAAACGTTAGAATATTGGGAAGAAAAAAACAGAATAGAAAAAATGGCAATAATAACAACCAATACCAACAGACTTGATTGAGATTTTTTTCTAGATCTTAAAATTCTTAATGCTGCCAAGCATCCCACAAAAACTAATACTAGAATTAAACCTATAAATAAAAACCAAAGAAAGTTGCTTTGCCTCGTTACTTTACTTGTTGGTGAGGTTGTTGCTGGTGAACAATCTTGAGGACAATTCTCTGGAGTTTCTCCTGACTCGCAAATTTTATTTCCGCAAACATCTAGGGTTGGTTTGCAATCTTGAGGGCAGCTTGTTGTCTCTCCTGATTCACAAACATTGTTGCCACAAGATGGGGAAAAATTAAATTCCTTTTCAAGCAGTAGTTTATCAAGATGATATATCTGGATCTTCCCACTTTGGTAGTATGGCAAAACTAAATACATGCCAAAAAACTCTATTTCATCTGTTCTCAGGGGTGTTCCACCAGTTTGATTATAAAAATATTTTGTAAAAAATTTTGTCTCACTTGTATTACCAGAAGAGATAACTTTCAATGTATAATCCCCATGATCGGATGAATAAGGTGTGCCTGTGGCTGGTTCAATTTTTATTAAATCTATTCGATCATCTTTGTATAGTCTAAAGAAGATATTTATCGCAGATTCACTGGCATTCGTTTTTGTTATTAAAACTAGACTCAACGATAATAATATTAAAACTAAAAATGTAATTTGAATAAATTTCTTTTCATTCATAACTACCATGCCTCAAATTTGACATCAACCATCTTTCCTATGTATGAAGGTATCGGGAATTTTATTATGAATGTCCTGATTCTCTCGACGTTCTTAGGTTCATAACCTAAAATTATTGTTTTTTCAAATTGCGTCGCTTTTGATTCATAACTAGTGAAAAAATTATAGACGTAATGAGGAGTTCCAAAGTTACTGGTTATTTCCCATTTAAGATCCTCGTTATATCTTCTGATTTCTGCATTTCCTATAGTTTCTGGAGTTAGGCAAGTGACCCAAATTTTTTCAAAAATATCTTTTCCAACCCCCGTTGGAGTACCACAAGTATAAGCTCTTGCCAATTCAGTTCCATTTTCGTCATACTTTACTACTAAGTTGTTAGCTGAGGATATTGCATAGATGTTATTATACCTATCTACAATAACACCTCGCCCATTCGCCAATTCTGGTTTTGATAAACTGAAAATTGGTTGAAGAGTTGTTGTATTTAGTTTTATTAATCGCTCATTGCTCCAACCATTTATCAAGAGGCAATCTTGATGGAAGCATGGAGCTATACCATAAACATAGTAACCAATATCAATGGGAGTAAATTTTTCAGTTGCTGGATCGAAACGCAACATCTTTTGGTCAAGTACAAGAGAAATCCACAGTACTCCATCTCTGTCAACAAAGCAACCATAAGGACCATTGCTACTTGCCACATACTGGGATATATCCCATTCTTTTAGCACATCACCTTTTTCTGAAATATGGAACAATTTCTTTTCAGTCCAAAATCCTGCATAGACATTATCTTGATTATCAGTACAGAGTGCTCTAATTCCTCCAGCACCAAAACTACCATAATCGCTTCCACCTAGAAAAACTTCTGCCAATAAACATTCATCCTGTTTGAATGAAAAAATTTCATTGTCTTCGATTTTTCCGTTCTTGTTTAGATCTTGTGAAGTTTCAATTTTTCCATCTCCATTTTTATCCACACATTGTCCATTCTCTAACAAGCCTATTTTCACTATAGTCCTTGTGCCTCTGTTAGCAACCCATACATTCCCTTTGCTGTCCAATGAAACTCTGGACGGGTTGCCAAACATTCCATCTGGAACTGTACGGTAGCATCCCAACTCCTTTCCATCCATAGGACTTATTTTTGAAACAGAGCTTCGAACATCAGATTGAGAATTTGGAATCCAAAGTGTGTCTTTAGTTTCTATTCCTAAAGGAATGGTTACTCGCCATTTTTTTGGAAAATATGAATCAAAATATTCATAAACAACCTTTGTTACATTTATTCCTCCATATCTCTGGCCATAATCAACTACATCTTTCCCTTCAGCAATTATCATATCACTTAACAATTGACCATAAGTCTTGTCAAACCCCGGAACTTTTGTGTAGAAAAAGTCTTTCACAGTGTCTCCAACTCTTTCGAATTCGTGTTGCTCCGTTTCAAGAGATGAAACCGAAGATTGTGTTCTAACAAAAAAGAAATAATATATGAGAAGTGCAACTATTATTCCAACAACTAAGATAAGCAATTCAATTATCTCTTTACTTTGGCCTTTCATCTTAAACAACTATCTTTAAAGTATTATTTTCATTCTTGGAATAAATGTCGTAAGTACCAGCATTTGATATACCACTAAAATCAACAGTTTTATCACAAGAAATCTTTTGACAAACTTTTGCATTAGATATTTCTAAACACACTTTGCTTGCTTCAAAAGAAACTGGATAATGGAAAGTTAATGATTGCTGATAATCAAATCCTGTTATGCAACTCTTGTCAATAAACCCTCGTATTTTTTCCAATTCGCCATCAACCAGTGTTATTGTCATCTTGCCTGGAAGAACCATTGTACTATCAAAGAAAACATCAATTGGTATTGAAATTGAAGTTGATTCGCGTGATGCTGCTTTTTGGGAAAATTCTAAATTTCCAAAACTCCAAGACATCGGAGGAATAGTAACATTTAACTGCTCATTTGGTTTAGTGAACTCTGTTTCCACTGAACTTATGTTAATAGGAAGTGTAATAATCTCAACTCTGTATCCATAATTAAAATCTCTTGCACAATCTGGTTGTACATCATAAAATTTAGAATTAAAGTCATTCAACTTTTGCTTATCCAAAATTGCATGCAAAGTTAGATTCAAAACAGTATTATCTATGTTTCCACTCTCTTTGTAAGCCAAACAATTAACATTATTAGAAAGTGTTTCCAACAGTAGCATGCTTCTATCTCTTAGTTCAAATCCCTTTTCCTGCTGAGTTGAAGCAAACTGCAGTGAAGCAACTCTATTCAAAACTAATGAGATAACGACTAAAACTAAGATTAGATAAATTCCATTCATGAAGAAATTGGTTTCAGCCTTCATGCAGTCTGAACTCTTAATTTCTTGATAAATAAAATGATGATTGCGATTATGATGACTATAATGATTATGTAAACATAAAATGGAATACCTACTCTAGACGGTTTAGGTTGAGTAGATGTAGTGACCACACAATCTTGAGGACAATTTGAAATCGTCTCACCAATCTCACAAACATTGTTACCACATGTTGGTCTGGATGTGGTTGTTGTTGCTTCTAGGCAATCAGGATCTTGATCTTTCATATTCAATCTAACACAATCAGGATCACATATTCCATCTTTTACTTTATCACAAACTATGTCTATTGATCCTGATGGACAGTCTTGAGGGCAGTTGAAGTAGTTTTCACCTATTACACATTTTCCATCATCACACTTGCCTTCCCTTAAATCCAGGTTCATCAATTTTGTTACTTCTACTTCTGTTTTGTTTGGAAATATACAGACAGCACATTCTTCTGTAGCCAATCGTTCACATGTGATAATATCTCTAGCGGTCTTTATATCGTATCCCATTTTTTTACAATAACTGAATTCTTGTGCGACTTTTCCTTGCAAAAATTTCCAGGCATCAACGGATAAACTGCTAGATATCTGACAGTAATCAGTTTCTCCTTGATCAGTTGTATTGATGAAATTTGTAAAGCCGAGTGCTTCACAGTAAGCATATGCTGGGCTTTTTAAACCATATGCTGAGGAGATGAATAACACAAAGAACAAACAACTAACTAAAAATCCCTCAAAATATTTCACAATTATTCCTTTGTCACTGATTCTTATTATTTCAAATTTCATGGAGATGTAACCTCCTTTACATAGATTACATAGTCTCGTATATCGCTATGCGCATCACCTACGTATCTGATTTTGCCGTAACCTCCATCACCCCATCCAGTACCCCAACTGTTTCTTATAATCCATACACCACCACTATCATTATCGTCATATCCAACAAGCACTATAGCATGCATCCAGCTCATGGCAGCAACAGAAAGTGGTCCATGGCAGATCAATGCTCTTTTTATTTCAGTAAGGTCATTAGAAACGAAGGCATACTCTTGTATCTTCCACAATCTTGTACTCCAGTCACTACATTTACTGCTACAGGCAACATCATATGCTGTATAATGGAAGCAACTTTCTTCACACACACCATGACTCTTTACATAACTAAGTGCTGAATGAGGCCAACCACCACCACAGCTACCAGCACCAGAACATGAGACTAAATCTTGTTCAGCAATATCTGGATTCAAATTAGCACTTTGCTCGACATCATACGTGCCCTCCACTGCACCGACAGCAGAAAAGGCCCAGCAACTTCCACAACTTCCCTGATTTCTAATTGGAGGTAAGAAATTCTTTCCGTTTACATTTCGCCAGTCAAACTTATCTGGTAGTGGACCGTCACATATGCGAACACTTTCGCAATCATTCTTAATTCCATTATCGTCCATGCATCTTGGATCACCAGTTTTGGGTTTAGCACACCATTTTGGCTTGTCACTTGGGCAGCAATGCCTGTTTGAGCAAATAGGACCTGAATCAGCAGAATTAGTCAAAGGACAACATGTCTTTCCATTAGCATCTGTCCATGTGCTATCTCCAGGTCCACTAGTCGGGGCTCCTGGGCATATACTTTGTTGAGAGCAAAATGGGGGCATGTCACATTTACTGATAGTTGTGTTGCAATAACCAGAGCAACAGAGCAAATCATTACTACATTTTTCTCCATTTTCATAACATCTGCAAGTTATGACAAGTCTTTCATCTTTCTTAATTACAAGAATTTTATCACAATCCTCAAAATAATTTTCAACAATGTTGTAAGATTTAGAAAAGCTTGTCTCCTTTTTAGAGAGTTTATCATAAATTCTGACCTCAGATGTTGAGTCAGTCATAGTTTTTTTAATTATCTCTACAATTTTTTCATCTTTTTCAGGTTCGTCTGGTTCGGTTTTTGTAAAATCTATATGCCTTCGATAATAACTACCATCATCACAGAAGATAATTAAATCACCAGAAGTTACTTCGGGGTAGAAATTAAGAACTACTTCTTTATTTGGCTCAAAATTATACACAAAATGGCCAAAAGTAATTCCGCCGCAATCACCACCACCACAATAAATACCTGCCCTACATGATTTCACATTATTGTCAAGATTCGTTACTTTTATCGAACTTTGATAATATGATGCAGGACCTATAATTTTTACATCTTGCTGTTTGTAAGATTTGATAATAGGACCTGAACTAAATTGTAACTGTGAAATTGTTACATTTTCTCCTTCACCAACAGTTCTCTCTTCACCGACAAAATATCTGGTCTTAAAAGAAGCGTTATAAAGTTCGATACTGGAAATACTGAAATCTCCATAACTTGTTGTAAATCTTATATCATAATCATAATAACTGATTGTTGTTGCAGAAGCAAAACAAAAGTCAATAGTTAAAGTTATTTCTTTTTTAATTACATCAGAAACAGAATAAAAATTGATAAGATAAGATTCATTAATTCTTTGAAGTGCATTTTTAATTGCAGATTCTATATTCACACTCGAAAAATCTGACTCAAGTTCCGCATTAAATGAAGAATTACCATAAATTTCTTGATTGTGGCAAATGTCATTCCTCACAGATGCAGATGAAAATTGAATTTCTTTGTGTATCTCTTTAATCAATTTTCTTTTTAAAGCATCTAAATTTACTTTTTTTTCTTCAGTTGTTTTTTCTTTTACGACAGAAGAAATGTTTACAGTATATTTCTTTATCGGAGGAGAATAAACAAAATTGACATCCCCTGTGTTGGCTATTGCCCTATCAACAATTCCTTCAAGTTCTCTTGCAAAAGAATAGATAACTTCAGCTTGAGATATTCTGCTCTCACCAACAAGAATTCCTCTGAGTTGAACTAAAGCAATTCCAACAGCTACTATAACACCAATTATGATAACGATTTCTAGCCCAGCTGCTGCTTTGCTCATTTAACCTATAAATTATCTAGAAAAATCTAAACAAAAACCTATGTGGTAGTTGTCGTACTTGGCAGAATCAGGGATAAACATTTTTCTATTCTAACTTCAGATCCCCCTGTTTTTTTTATACACAAATTGTAAGTTTTTATAGGAGCTTGACCGAGTATTTTAGAAACTTTAATCAATAAATCTTCATTCTCTGGTAAAACGCCCATATAAAACATCGAGATGTTGCAAAGGGTCTTGCTACATCTCAAAAAATTTTCATCCTTCAATTGCATACATACATTGTAGCCATAAGTTTCGTTTTCATTTTTTACTAAATCACTTGCCTTCAATAGTAAGCAATTCCCATTAACACATTTGCTTTGAGGAAAATTACAATCACTGTCTGCTGCACAATTTGTGTAATCTGTTGAATAGAGTGCTCTTACACCAAAATGCAAAGGAACTGGTTCAAACCAAGAGTTGTTTATTTCTTGAATGCAAACATTACTAACATCTGTAGAAAATACATCAAATTGCCGCAAAGTGTCCTGCCTTTGAGAACTGTCAATAACGCTAGACATGAGGTTGAATGCTATCATAAAAGCAATCACGCTTGTAATAATGCCGCCAACAACATAAACCCAAGTTTCAGGCATAAATTAAATTTGATTTAGTAAATAAAATAAGTAAAATCGTTACACCTGTTCAGAATTCAATTTACACAAAAATAATTTTAATGAAAAACTTGATGAGACTGATAGTCAGAAAAAATAAAAATTTCATCCTTTATTTTAACTATGTAAATTGTTTTTGCATTTTCAAAGGAGTTATTAGCAATTTGTGGAGATAGCTTGAAAAAACTATTTTCACTATTCGAAACCTTGTCTTTTATTAGAACTCTATTATTCTCTATTTTTAGAGCATAGTTTTTTAATGGTGGAACATAAGTGAAATTAACATTTTCTACTGCAGCAGCTGCTTTATCTACTCTACCTTCAAGCTCACTTGCAAAACTAGCAACTATGCTTTTATGTGCCAGTTGCCCTTGAACATTAAAGATATTGACCAACTGAAAAAGAAGCAATGCAGCCGATAGAATTATTCCTACTGTTAGTATTATTTCACTATTTTGATTTTGGATATTAGAAATATAACCAATGCGACAATTATTCCTATTGCAATCAAGTAGACGTAAATTGGTGTTGAAGGTTTTACTAAAGGTAATGTAGTTGTTACTTCAGGCATTGTACTGGTTGTTGTTGCTTCTACACAATCAGGATCTTGATCTCTCATATCCAATCTGACACAATCAGGATCGCATATTCCATCTTTTACTTTATCACAGACTATGTCTATTGACCCTGATGGACAATCTTGAGGGCAGTTGAAGTAAGTTTCTCCTATTGCACATGGTCCATCGCCGCATTTGCCTTCTCTAAAATCTAGGTTCATCAGTTTTGTTACTTCTACTTCTGTTTTGTTTGGAAATATGCAGACAGCACATTCTTCTGTGGCTAAGCGTTCACATATTGTGATATCTGTAACAGTTTTTATATCATATCCCATCTTTTTGCAATAACTGAACTCTTGTGCGACTTTCCCTTGCAAGAATTTCCAGGAGTCAACAGATAGGCTGCTAGATATCTGGCAGTAATCAGTTTCTCCTTGATCAGTCGTATTGGTAAAACTTGTAAAACCGAGTGCTCCACAGTAAACAGATGCTGGATTTTTTAATGCATATGATGAAGGAATGAAGAATAAAAAGAGGAAAAACATGGATAACATTAAACCTTTCATAATTACTATTTTATCATTGAACTTTATTATTTTAAGATTCATGGAGGAGTAACACCCTCTACATAAACTACATAATATCTTATGTCACTATAAGATCCACCTGTGTAAGGAATCGGACCATAACCACCACTTCCATATCCAGTACCCCAGCTGTTTCTTATGATCCATGTACTTTGACTATCGTCATAACCAACCAGTGTTATGGCATGACCCCAGTTCATGGAAACAACGGAAAGGGGACCATGGCAGACCAGTGCTTTTTTTATTTCTGTAAGGTCGCTAGAAACGAACTGATAACCTTGTATGTGCCATAATCTGCTACTCCAATCACTGCACTTGGAATTGCAATCAACTAAGGTTTTTATATAAATTCCTGTATTGGTATCTTGATACGGAAAGCATTGCTCATCACATGCTCCAGGACTCTTCTCATAATCCATTGCATCATGAGGCATTCCACCCATACAACCACCTAGGTTGGGGCATGAAACAAGCATCTGCTCGGAAATATCGGGATTCAAGTTGCCACCTTGCTGAACATTATAATCACCTTCTGTTGCTCCGACTGCAGAAAATATCCAGCAACTTCCACATCTTAACTGATTTCTGATTGGAGGTAAGTAATTAACTCCATTTACATTCCTCCAGTCAAACTTATCTGGCACGGTTCCGTCACATATGCCACCACCTTGGCAATCGTTCTTAATTTCATTATCATCCATGCATCTTGGATCCCCAGCCTTTGGTTTGATACACCATTTTGGCTTACTTGTCGGGCAGCAATGCCTGTTTGAGCAAATGGGACCTGAATCAGCAGAATCAGTCAAAGGGCAACATGTTTTTCCTTCAGAATCTATCCATGTATTATCCCCAACCCCACTACTTGGAGCTCCTGAACATACACTTTGCGGAGAGCACAATGGTATGCATTTAGTCGGGTCTTTAAAATCATCCACACTCATACATCTTGGTTCGCCTTCTACTGGTTTACCACACCATGCTGGTGTATCGGTAGGGCAACAATGTTTGTTTGAACACATGGGTAACCTATCAGGACAACAAACATGACCAAGAGGATCTGTATAAGCTTCGGGTGCTTCAGGGCAATAATTTCCTGGCTGACAGAAAAGTAATGATGCATTCTCATTGATGTCTATCATGTTCCCCTGTTTTACTATACAAACCCTTGTAGCATCTGTTAGCTGCACGTCACTTATCTCTTTTGGAACTGTATAAGAGAATTTGTAATAATTGTTTTCAAAAGTTCTTTCAAAAATAAAGATGCCATTCTTTATTGTGATGTTGACAGGTTGGTAATACTTACAATAATAAAATGTTTTAGTTGTTTCGTGTGCTGCTCTTTGAAGAAGGGCAAACAATTCTTGAGCATCGGCTTTATGAATATCTTCTTGAGTAACATTAGTCCAGCCGAATATTATGCCTTGTGAAGCTAAAAGAAAAATTATACCAACTATCAAAACTCCAACTAAAATTACCCAATTACTCATGCTCATATTATATATTTAATATGAACTGCCAGAAGTATTTAATTAATGATAAACCAATATCCAGACGCACAATTTAAAGAAAAAAAGAATAGAAAAGTTTTGTACATTTTCGGACTCGTTATCGTAATCAGCATTGCTGCTTTATCTTTGTATCTGATTTTAACTCCTAAAGGACCAGTTTGTGGAAATGGGATTTGTGATCTTTTCGAAACTCCAAACGAATGTTGCAAGGACTGCGAATGCTGGGGTGTAGGTGAGATCTGCAACAAAGAACTGAACAAATGTGAAAAGAGAGAAATACAAATCACAGATGAAAGAATACGAGAATTGGTTATGCAATATTTTGCAAACAGGGGAAAAGAAGTTGTTTCAATGAACATAACTAGCTTAATCACCTGGGAAAATAAACTTGGGAAAAAGGTAATGGTTTTTGTAAAAGATCAAGATTGGTTCATTTCTGTTGTTGTAATGGAGGACGAAAGAATTTTTGAATTTCAAACTTAGTTTATTTTGTGTATAGGTCAGCTAAGACATACACTCCAAACTTTGCAGCCCATCCTAAATTTTTTGCATCAATTTGAGTCATATCATCATCGCACCCATACATACAATGATAACATGCACCACATACACCACCATAGTTCATCGCCCAGAGATATCCTTTAAATCCTGCACCTGCATGATCTACGAATGGATCTTGATCGCTCATTGCCGGTCCCTGCCCTTGTTTATCATATGCCATGCCTTGAGATTGAAGATATTGACCGGCTTTATCAGCAGATGTAGACATATCTGGATGGGTTCTATATGCAGTAAGTCCAGAGCTTCCTGCCTGACCAATGCAATCAAAATTAATCATCCCTTGTATATTCTCACTGCTATGTTGGAAAACATAAGCATGAGATCCGTACATACCATTTTCTTCGTTATCAAAAAGCACGAATTTCAATTTGTATGTTTTAATTTTATCTTTACAAGTGGCCAATACCCGCGCAACTTCCATGACAGTTGCTGTACCACCGGCATTATCCGTAGCACCTGGGCAACCACTAACACCATCTCTATGCCCTCCTGTGACGATGATAACATTAGTTCCAGTTCCAATTTCACCTACAACGTTTTTACTTGGGTATGTATTGGAATCTTCAAAGTGTACATTATCAACACCATAGGATTCTAATTTTGCTTTTATGCCATTTGTTGAATCTGTAGCTGTGTCTGTATCCCACTGACTTCCATAAGGCCTGGGATGTTGAGTTAAATACTGAACATAATTATACATTGAGATTGAATCAACCAGGTTTACAAGAGTATTTGGTGGACAAGCTGATGGTATAGATGTTGTTGGAGTTGGATTCGTTGTAGTTGTTGGACCTGAGAGAGTGGTCGTTGGACCTGGTGTAGTGGTTGTTGTTGGGCCTGGTTGCCCTGTGGTTGTTGGACTTGGTAGAGTTGTTGTAGTAGAAGAAGGAACTTTCAAAGTAACTTCTACCTCAATTGGATTTACTTGCCTTCCAAATTGGAGGAAATAATTGAAAACATTGCCTTTAATTAAGGCACTTAAAGAAAATTCTTTTGGAACAGCACCAACAAAAGGAAAAGTAGCATGGCAATCCAATTTTTCACATTGCTCCCTTTTACCCTGTATCTGTATACACAAGTTGTTGCCAGAAGATGTTTGACCTGCGATTATGTTGTTTGTTAATTGAACAGATTCATATTTGTCATGAGGAATATCTGCTGCATAAATTCCTTGTACTGTTTCTCCCAACTCCAAATTATATTCTCTCACATTTCCTTCATAATTCCAGCACAAATTATTGATAATGGTAACGACTTCAGAAAATTCTTCAAGGCTTCTTTTTTCAAGTGAAGTTCTTAACGTGTTTTGATAAATGATGGTGCCCATGGTAAAAAGTATTATACCAATAATTATCCCACCAACTATCCATATCCATTCAGATATACCTTTCATGTCAAACTCTCGACCAATATTTTCCTGCCAGTGCTTTTTATAAATGTCACAGCTATTTGATTGTTGAATTTTGTTACATCTATCAAATCTTTCGAGTCAAGAGCAGTAAGTAAAGAGTCTGGTTGTACGTTGCGAACATCACCTTGTAGAACATAACATAAAACTTCATTTATGTGTGTGCTATTGTATTTATCCCAGCATGCTTTAATAAAAGTTTTAACTTGTGACTCGGAAAAACTTGTGCTGTTTACAACTCTTCCTCCATCTGTTTGATTGTTATTGAAAAAATTTTCAAAAAACTTCCTAATATTGTCTCTAAAGAAAAATATCAAGCCGATAGCAATCATGGCTACGACTATAAGAAGAGACCATTTGAAAATGATTTCCAATGCTAATCCTTTCAACCTATCACCCTAATAGCATCTGTTACATTGTTGTACTCTATCAGGATTATTTTTTGAGTGTTAATGACACCACCCCCAACATCCCAAATTATTTGATCTCTGACACCACATCCAAAATCAGAATTTTCTATTGATTTGCAGAGGTCTTCTTTTACGAGTCTCGTGTTCACATCATTTTCAGTGACATCACTGACAGGTTTCATCAAATCTAATTCATAGCAAGTGTGTGTTCTGTAGAGTTGTTTTATTTCAACTTCTTGCCAACACTTTATGATGTATGCCAAAATTTTTCTCGAGACTATTACATTGTCTTGATCTTGAATTTCAACTACTTCTGGTCGGTCTACGCCATATGGCTTACAATAATATGGCATTGAAGATGTCTCTACGTGAGAAAAGAAACTTACTATTTGCAAATAAACATCGCAATAAATACGATATATCGCAGGTTGAAGAGTTCCTGTAATTAGCATTATCAAAAGTGTAATGCTTACTACTGCCAAAACTAGAGTCCAAATTAGATTAGCTTCCAATCCTTTCACCTTGAATTACCTCCAAATAAACAATTTCATCTTCGTACCTTATTACAGTATTATTTTCTTGCAAAATGTCGGGAACTATTACTTGTGTGCTATTAAGTCCTCTATGATCAATTCCGTTTTTGATATCAGAAGATGTGATTACTTCAGTTGAATTTACATGCACCTGAAAACACACGATGCTTGTTTTCTTACCTTGATTATTATCATAACATTTGTAAATTAAACCGAGAATCCCATTTAAAACCTGCTGCTTAGACCCTTGAAAAGTAAACTCTGTCGGATGCTGATCAAACTTTAGCAAGTTTGAAGAGATAACGATTAAAACCATGATGGCAACTATGGCTACTATTATTAGAATAAAGTCTTGCAAGAGATCCATAAATAATTTTTGGTTAACTGACTTTAAATTCTATTTATATGATTTTTAGATTTTTCAGTTTGAAGAAATTCAATATGCAATAATCTTTCCAGTCAGCAACAAAAGAATCACAATAGCTTATGTCTTTCTTAAGTCGCAGCAAACATTCGCCTTTGGTTAGTTCTAAAGTTATTTTATTGCATAAATCAGAATCTTTTGCTTCCATAGCAACTAAAAACAGGCAGTAATCATAACTTGTGGTGTTTTGACAATAGGTTATGTTCTTTGAAGCTATTGCTAAGCAGTTTCCTTTCTCAAAGGGTTCCTGCTTTATGTTATCACAAAGTTTTATGTCCTTCTTTACTTTGGCTAAGCATGTAAATCTCAAGCTTTCTTCAGAAATCTTGTTACAAAAGTCTTCGTTTATATTTATGTCATCCAAATGAGATGTTAGAGAATTAAAACAAGAGGACGCAAGTGTGCTGTTTTCTTGCAACTTGCAAAGGTTTGGATCTTTGTTCTTAATAGCCAAAGAAATAATACAAGACAACTCATTATAACCTTCCAGGCTTTTACATAAATCTTCATTCAAATCTAAAGTCGAGGAAACAAAATCTATACAGAAAGGCGAAGATGTACCTAGAAGTGAACAATATTTGTATTGTTTTAAAAACATTGAATAACACATCAGTTTTAACTCGTTAGAGCTCATTTTATCGCAAATTTCAATTTTATAGGAAGGTTGGAAATTATATCTTAAAAAGACTATCAGAAGGACTGAGATTATAATTAAGATTAATATAACTGTTTTTGTGGAAATATTTAATCTCATCTCATCCTCTCATTGCATTTCTTAGATAATACAAAAGACAAAAATCTTTAGCGACATCGTTTGCAGTATCACATATCATTAAATCATTTCTCACATTTAGGATGCAATCAAACTTTAGCTTCTCTTTGTCAATTTTTTCACATATAGAGGCATCATCTTTTTGATAGGCTAGCTTTTTCACGCAATCATAATTATAATAACCAAAAAGCAGGCAATCATCTAAACTGAGTGGTAGAAGTCCCATGCAAGACCTTCTTTTTCCATCGTCTTGTATCATATCACAATTTTTTCTATCTCCTTGTGCAAGAGCTAAACATTCAAACATCATTGTTGAATCGCTGGGAAATTTTTCACATAAGACTGGATTTCTAGTTGTTTGCGCTAAATCAAGATAACAATCATCATCATTCATGCAAAATTCTGGTTTTTTAAGTTTTATGGCTAAATTTTTGAAACATAATTTTTTTCCATAATCGTCACTAAGAGAATTACAAAGGTTTTCTGAGACTTTAGATGGATCTAAAACAATTTCATAACAAACTGTACTGTACCCTTCTGATACTTTGCTACACAAAGTCGGATCACCAGAAAGCAAAATATGGCAAATGTCTTTGCTTTGTGATGCAGCTAATCGATCGCAGATGGTTTTATCGATTGGTTTTTCTTTTGTGGGCCTAACTAAAAAAAACGTAAGAATAATCAATAAGGCAATAATACTCGCCAAAATAAAATATTTTTTTTCAATCATCTTTAACAACTATCAAATTATTTCTTCACTACTATTTTATTTGATAATGGATCAAAACTGAAATCTAATGGATAATCACCGTCTTTTTCTATGTTTTGAAATTCTAAACTAGAAGAGCAAACGAATGTTTTGCAATTAGAGCCCATACACAGTTTGTTGGTTGAAGTGTCATAACTAACAGGATAAGAGAAATGAAATTCTTTTGTGAATTTTATATCTGTTATCCCTGCCTTTGCTTTTTCACATATGTCATCTAACAGACCAGAGAGATCTTCCAGCTCACCTCTTACAGCATACATGTAAATGATTCCTTCTGTTGAAAAAGTTGCGTTATATCTTATTGTAATTGGTAAGGAAAACTGAGATTCGCCATATTTTGCTTTACCTTGCGAGAAGGAGTTCACACCCAAAGGTATACTAAATGCCCATACACTTCCTTCGATACCAACACCTATTTCAGAACCCGATGGCACATTTATTATTTTTGAAGTTTTCCCACACCAACTGTGTTCACAACCTACTCTTGTACAATCTGTACTAAGATTTGCATTGTCACATGAAACTATCCATGGATGCCCCCCCAATTCATTAGATATGCACTCGCATTTGTCTGCAGGACAGTAAAAATTAAAGCAACATATGGGATGAGAAGGATATGGACATTTAGCTAATGGGTCTGGAAAACAACTATCTTCACATATTGGTATATTACTTCCCCAACCACATCCTGGATCTAATTCTGCTACTCCTTCACATATTTCTTGATTAGGGATAAAATTACATTTTACATATAGAACCTGTGTATTGCTTATCATGCATTCGTGCTGTGCAAAATCTGTAGAAAACTCAAGTTCAGTTTTAATTTGTTTCTCGCCAGGATAAAGCACAAAACTGTAGGGTAATTGTGTTATTGTTATTGAATAATCAAAGTCAATTGCTTTCGCACAGTCTGGCTCAGAAGACGAATAGGTGGCTGCAAATTGATCTATTTTGTCTTTACTTAAGATTGGTTTTTGAGGGTTTCCTTCTTTATATGCAAGGCATGATTCATCACTTACCAGCTTCTGAAGTATGTTTAAGGCAGAAATTTTGAAATCTGATTCCGCTTTTTGTTTTACTACATCAGCTCTGAAAGAGCCAAAGGAATAGATAACAAATATGAAAAGAGCGGCAGCGATTACTGTAAACAAGGACTTGATTAAAAAGCTTGATTGACCTAAGGTTTTTTTATTCAACATATATCACCACTGCATATACATACCATAGGGTTACGGAAAAATGCAAAGGCCATCACTGAAAATGTTAATGGAACTGGTCCTTTGTCAGATGGAACATAATATTTGAAATCTTGACAAGTATACCTATATCCAGCAGATACACGGCCTTCAAACCAACATCCGCCAGGGGAAAAAGATATGGTTGAAACTGACTTTTCCTGACTATCAAAAGAAACGTAACTTGTTTTTGAACTCTTCTCTTGAAGGCCAAGACTTGGTGATTTTACTTCACAAACTTTTTGCTTTGGTAATGGGTCTTTGCATTCATGCTCCTTTGGCGATATGCATCCAGTGGTTTCCCATCCAAGACACGCGTTTGGCGTGCCACATGGTGGTCCAATACCTTGTTGGCAGCATAACTTATCCATTCTGCATTTTACATTATCGTCAGTCGCATCAAATAAACTTTGCAAATAATCCAAAGCTCCTTTAGCACATGATTTTGTAGGGCTTTCACAAGAAGAGCAAGCTTCAGCTCCTGAACTCGAACTGCAGCCACATACAATTGCACCACATATACAGGGGCTATAAACATCATCCATTGCCCACTTGTAAAAGATTCTGAACATGTACCAATATCTGTTTTTTGTCACGAAATCTGCATTATCGAGAGCTGTCATCATCGTCACGTTTCTACCCAAACCAGAAACTATAACTGCCCCTTTAGATGAATTAACCCAATAATATCCTTCATCATATTTTTTATCAAAGACTCCACTTTCATCAACGTCATAAACACAGCTATCATAAGGATATTTTGTAATATTTACAGGCAAAGTAGTATTGTACAAATCATAGTATGTGTTGAAATAATAAAGTGTATATTTTTCAAGGCATCTTTTTGATTGATCAACAGTAACTGGATTGGGTCCATTAAGAATCCAAGGAGATGCTACAATAGTTCCCCCTTTACATGCATGTTCTCTTAGAGCTTGTAAATCAGAATAAGAGAGAGCTAATGCTAGATAGTTTTTTAATGCTTGAATGACATTTGCAACCACATCTATGACAGAAATCTGAAACGTTTCAAACTTGTATCTGGTTCCATAATATGTGTTGAAAAAAATGTAACCAATCGTAATACAAGAAACGAGCAAAATCAAGAATATGAAAGGAGTTATCTGTCCTTTTTCCATAATTTAACTATTGCAGATTGATAAATAAAGTATATAAGAAAACAATTCTAAAAAATATTATGGAATTTGATAAAAGACTTGTTCTCATATTTTTGATTTTCATTTTAGGAATTTCCATATTAGTTTTTACCAAAAAAGAAGAAGACGTAGTTGTTGTTTATGTAGCACATGACCAAGATTACTCTGAACCTATACTTCAAGAATTTGAAAACATTACGGGAATAAAAGTTAAGGCAATGTATGATACAGAAGCAACAAAAACTGTTGGTTTAGTTAATAGATTAATTGCAGAAAAAAATAATCCACAAGCCGATGTTTTTTGGAATAATGAAGTAATGAGAAGTGTTTTATTGAAAAAAAATGATGTTTTACAATCATATTGCTCTCCAAATTCAAATGATATTCCATCCATTCAGAAGGATAAAGATTGTTACTGGACTGGATTTGCAGCAAGAGCAAGAGTCATTCTATACAACACAGAAAAAATATCAGAACAAGAGTCCCCAAAATCCTTGTATGATTTCATTAACTCAAGATGGAAAGGAAAAGCTTGTATATCAAATCCTTTGATTGGGTCAGGCTCTGGACTTACTGCTGCCTTATTTGCTTCACTTGGAGATAAAGAAGCAAAAGAACTTTTTTTAAAGATGAAAGAGAATGATATTCATGTATTAGAAAGTCCTTCCATGGTAAGAGATCAAGTTCTTGCTGGTGAATGTTGGTTTGGCTCAACAGATACTGATGATGCATATGATGCTCTGGCAGCAAAAAAACCAGTTAAGATGATATTCCCAGACCAAGGTGAAAATCAAATAGGAGACTTTATAATTCCTAATTCAGTAATGATGATTAGTAAAGCACCACATCAAGAAAATGCAAAAAAACTCATAGATTTTATTTTATCCGCCCATGTTGAGGAAGAGCTTGCTCAATCGGCCTTGCAAATGCCATTAAAGGCAAGTAGCAAAGCTCCTGAGAATGTTCCGAAAATCGAAAAAATAAAATCAATGAATGTCAGTTATGAGGAAATTTACAACAAATTAAATGTCTCAAATCAATTTATTCAAGAAACATTCTTAACTTAATTATGAAAGAAAACCATTTTAAAATCCTTACGATATTTATTGTTTTTCTTTTAGTATTCTTGCCTTTCATCAACCTCTTTATGTATGTATTCTTTCTAAATTTCCAACTATCAAATATTGAAGATTTGTGGAATTTTGTTGCTTTTTCTCTTGATAAAAGGCTTGTGAATATTTTTCTTAGGACAATAGTTATAGGTTCTTTGACTGCAACTTTTTCAATTATTCTTGGTTTCGCCTTAGCATACTTGCTAGAATTTGTAAACATAAAACATCCAAATATTTGGAGAGCAGTCCTCTTTACACCATTCTTAATACCAGCATATTTTTTTGTTTTTTCATGGCTGGGATTCTTAGGGAAGAGAGGCACTTTTACATCAATAACTTTTCAAAATATCCAGATTGATGTGTATAATCCGGCTTTTCTAATTTTCTTCCTAACTTTGTCCTTCTTTCCAATAGCAATGTTCATAATCTCATTGGGACTGAAGAACATCAATATGAATTTGATAGATGCAGGAAGATTATCAAAATCTAAAAAAGTATTGAAAAAAATAATACTTCCTTTGATAAAACCGCATCTGATTGCTTCTTTTTTCATTGTTTTTTCACTTACAGTTTCCGACTACACAACCTCATCATTCCTTCGAATTAATACGTATCAAGGTGAAATCTTTGACCAACTTGCAGTTTTTTACAATACTAAGATGGCGACAATATATTCCATTCCTCTACTTCTTTTTTCCTTTGGAGTTTCGTTCTGTTTTTACTATTATCTGAAGGGGAAAAGATTTGTGACGATTTCTGGAATGTCTAGAAAAAAAGTTATTTTTGTAAAATTAAAAAATTATGAAAAAGTTCTAGTATACACATTCTTTCTAAGTTTGCTTCTTTTTTCATTAGGCATCCCAATACTGATGTTATTCATCGAATCAGAGTTTCAATTTTCCACTGCTCTGTTAGCGACAAAAAATGAATTAATAAGCTCATTAGTAATCGGTGGCGTGTCATCGCTTTTGATAACCATTCTTGGATTTTTCATTTTTCACTTTTTCAAAGAAAATAATCTTTTGAATTTGATAATCATATTTCCCTTAACAATACCAGCAACAGTAATTGGAATTTCTTTAATAGATCTTTACTCTACGACGCCTATTTATGGAAACGTAGTGCTTCTAATCATATGCTATATAACAAGATTCCTTCCTTTTTCAATTTTAATCCTTTCACCTTTTTTAACTCAATTATCTCAAAACTTGGAAGAATCAGCAAAGCTATCAACCGGAAATTTTTTAAAAATTTTTTGGAAAATTCTTCTCCCACTTTCGAAAGGTGGGTTTGTGCTATCATTCATAATAGTTTTCATCCTTTGCCTCACTGAAATTTCAATAACACAAATGCTAGCTCCAGCAGGATTTCAAACTTTGGCTATGCGCATTGATACCCTAATGCATTATGCTAATTATTCATTCGTAGCATCTTTGTCTCTAATCTTATTAATCCTAATAATCTTTCTTTACTCTATTTACATAATAGTCTACGGTGAAATTTTATGAGTTATATCACATTAGAAGGCATAAGCAAAAAGTTTACCGGAAGATTCGTTCTAGAGAATGTTAATTTAGAAATTAAAAAAGGTGAGATTTTTGGTTTGTTTGGACCTTCTGGATGTGGTAAAACAACTTTGTTAAGAATAATCGCAGGTTTAGAAAGATTAGAAGATGGAAAAGTTGTTTTACGGAGTAAAGAAGTGTGCTCAAGGACTACTTTTTTGCCACCAGAAGAAAGGAATGTTTCATTTATATTTCAAGATCTGGCTCTCTGGCCTCATATGACAGTTAGAGAACATTTGGAATTCATTCTGGATAAAAATTCTGATGAAATTGAAAAAATATTGAAAACCTTGGAGATGGAAAAACATATTAATTCTTTACCAGAACAGCTCTCGGGAGGGGAAAAGCAAAGACTTGCCATAGCAAGATCTCTTGCACAAAACTCTGATATATTGCTGTTAGATGAACCCTTTTCCTCTGTCGATTTTAATATGAAGGAGAAAACGAAGGAGGTTTTGTTAAATCTCAAAAAGGAATATGGCTTAACGTTTGTCTATGTTACTCATGATGTTTTTGATATTATAGATTTTTGTGATAGGGTTGCTGAAATGAAAGATGGAAGAATTCTAAAAGTTGGAAAACCTAAAGATATTGTAAAGAGAATTGTTAGCAAAATTTGAGGATTATGAAATTTCGAAAATCAGTTTGCCTGTCCTTTCTTCTGGAACAGGAACTAAAACTTCATATGAATATAAAATATTTCCGGGGTTAGATTGGCCATAAAGCTGGGAACCATCAGGAGTGACAACAGTTAATTGCCAATTTTTAGTCGTGAACTTGCTAACTAATTGGGGTATTATCTCAGTTGCATTCACTTTTCCTATGCCAGCCCCGTAATAGACTTTGTTTATTTCTTTCTTATTAGAAACACCTTGCAACACAGCATCAATCAGTATTTGCGCGTAAAACCTTTCTACATATGGTGGCTTGTCTTGTGACAAGGAAAACAATAGAGAAATTCCTTCTTCATTTAAAATCCTCTCTTCAACCTTTTTTTCTACTTCAACTCCTCTGAATTGTTGGTTGAAAATAAACATAACCAGTATCAGAATTGCTACTATGATGACTATCATCCAAGTCATTTCTTCTAAAAATCCTTTGGAAGATACTTTTTTGATGTTCATAAAGCTCTCTCAATATAAATTATCTAGAAACTAGAAGAAAAATGTGTATTTTGACTGTGATGATGAAAGAGTATTAAATGATGAGATTTTCATTTAACATGATATGGTCTGCCTCTCAGTTGACGTAGACCAAGAAATAGCATTCTTTCTGTCAGTTAATTTATAAGCCCTCCATGAAACATAGATTGTTCCTGAAGCACTACTACAGCTGAAAGTAGCTGATGCCTGACCAGATCCCGATGAAACTGTGACTTCTTTGGTTGTAATAACCTCTGGCTTGGCAAATGTGAAAACAATTACTACTTTTTCATGCAAGTTGTTTGTGTAATCCAAACTGCATTTGAATCCACTGGAAGTGGATGAGCATATGAAGTTAGATCCTTGAAAGTCTTCAGTTGGTGGTAATTCTCCAGAGACAAATATCTTTTTCGAATCTGTCTTAACTGGATCTACACATGTAACATCTGCAGAAATTTCTTTTGTACTTAATGGTGTGAAATCTGCTTCAAAGGATTCTGTTGTTATAGATTTTCTAAGTAGAACTGTGTCGCCTTGGGTGGCAGTAAATTTACCATTATTACATCCGTTAACATCACAAGTACATGTGTCATCAACAGCACATTCATCTGGGCAGTCCAAGAATTTTAGTTTCACTTCTACAGTTGTCGTGTTAATTCTTGGTTCGCCTGTAGGTTTGGGTGGTTGAGTACAAACAATTTTCACATCAACCTTTCCTGTATCGTTGGGTGTGAACTTAAATTCTTCTGGAGGTACTTCTTGAAGAACAGGTTCATCAAGAGGTGTTCCATCCTTGTTTTTTGCTCCCCAAGTGCCTTGATCACAAGTGCCTTCAAATTCACATTTACATTCAGTCTCTTGGTAACACTCGGTACAACTTATGGGTAATGCGAGAGATATGGTCGTTGTGGTTGTACTTTGGGTTGTTGTGGTTGTTGTTCCTGCAATGGTTGTGGTTGTTGTTCCTGCAATGGTTGTGGTTGTTGTTCCTGCAATGGTTGTGGTTGTTGTTCCTGCAATGGTTGTGGTTGTGGAACCATAATTCAATCTCAATATTTCTCTTATTTGAACGTCTTGAATACTAGCAGAACCATCAAGCTCTTTACTGGAACTTTCTATGAGATTGATTAAATAAATGTTTTGGGATATTCTAAAACCAACGATGCCTATGAAAATTATTAGGAAAAAAATGTAAAGCAACTTAGAAAACTTCGTCTTTTTTCCTTCTTTTTTAATGGTTTCCATCATATTGTGCTAATTTATTATATTATGATAAAAATGTATATCTTTATACCTTTGCTCATGACAAAATTAGAACATCATATAGAAGTTAATCGATAATCTATTTCCACTTTCTATACAATTCTTCATAACTTATCTTTGGCTTCTTGCCTTTCTTTATGAAGAAGAAATAGACAACTACTGCTATAATGATTATTATCAAAATCAATCCGACAATCAATAAAGTATTGTCTCCTCCTCCAGTTGAAACACATTTTCTATTTTTACATTCTTGGTTTGTAGCTGTACATGGTTTGTACTTGTAAGTTGTATCGTCAATAGCGCAACATTCACTTGGACATTGTGGTTTTTCACCAGCTGTTGTGGTCGTACTTTTCAGAGTTGTTGTAGGTCCTGGATTAGCTTGCACCGCAATCAAGTTGCAACCGCTCTGGTCAATTCTATTATCACAAAAGGCTTTACCATAAAAGCTTCCTGATTTGGTTGGTGACCAAGTAAATGTCCCTGCACTACCTGTACCAAAATCATTCTCATAGATAGAATTGCCTACACAGCTTGATGATGTGTACACATCAACAATTCCAGTATCACAGTTTGAGACTTGACAACTACAACCGTCTCTCCCAATAAAACAATCAGTACAAGTTATGTCTGCGAATGATATTGAAGCTAGAAAAGATAAGGATATGAGCATTGAGATTACAAATACTATTTTATTTAACATATCACACTCTGCCTCTCAGTAGATATTGACCAGCCAACAGCAATTCTTCTATCACTTACTTTATAGGCTTTCCACGAAATAAATATTGTTCCTGAAGCACTACTACAGCTGAAAGTGGCTTTTGCCTGACCGGACCCTGTTGAGACTGTTACTTCTTTTGTAGCAACAACTTCGGGTTTAGCAGCTGTAAAAACAATTACTACTTGCGTATGAAGATTATTAGTATAATCTAAACTACACTTGTATCCATTAGCACTAGATTCGCATATAAAGTTAGAACCTTGGAAATTTTCTTCAGGAGGTGGTTCTCCACTAATTGTTATACTCGTAGAATCAATTTTAACAGGGTCATCACATGACACATCCACATCTATAACTTTTGTGCTTGCTGGTGTGAAATCTGACTTGAAGGATTCTGTTGTTATAGATTTTCTAGCTAGAACTGTATCTCCTTGAATGGCAGTAAAGCTACCACTTCTGCATCCATTAACATCACAAGTACATTTTTCACCAATACTACATTCATCTGGACAATCCAAAAATAGTTTTTTCACTTCTAATGTTGTTGTATTGATGTATAGTTCACCATTAGATTTAATTGGGCTATAACAAACAAGCTTCACTTGAACGGTTCCAGTACTACTAGGTGTAAAGTTAAACGTTTTTGGAGGTAATTCTTGAAGTATATCTCCACTAAGAGGTGTTCCTGCACTGTTCTTTGCAGCCCACATACCTTGATTACAATTATCCTTTAACTCACATTTGCATTCACTGCTTTGGAAGCATTCACCACATTCTACACGGAACTGACCTGTTAGAGTTGTGGTGGTTGTTGTTCCTGCAATGGTGGTGGTTGTTGTTCCTGCAATGGTGGTGGTTGTTGTTCCTGCAATGGTGGTGGTTGTTGTTCCTGCAATGGTGGTGGTTGTTGTTCCTGCAATGGTGGTGG